>ENA-OURU01000062-OURU01000062.1-human-gut-metagenome-genome-assembly--contig:-NODE-62-length-148064-cov-4.929227_pt1 | contig 148064 bp, 120 predicted proteins | sample MGYA00242137_ERZ509064 | MGnify/ENA primary metagenome ERZ509064 (study PRJEB26280, sample SAMEA2338777) | human gut metagenome | biome: human gut; feature: human-associated habitat; material: faeces...
CGAGCTGGGTTCAGAACGTCGTGAGACAGTTCGGTCTCTATCTATCGTGGGCGCAGGAAATTTGCGGGGATCTGACACTAGTACGAGAGGACCGTGTTGGACAGACCACTGGTTTACCGGTTGTACCGCCAGGTGCACCGCCGGGTATCTAAGTCTGGAAAGGATAAGTGCTGAAAGCATCTAAGTACGAAGCCAACCTCAAGATAAGATTTCCTCAATTAGGGTCGTCAAAGACGATGACGTTGATAGGCTGCAGGTGTAAGGTCAGTAATGGCGAAGCCGAGCAGTACTAATAGCCCGAAACTTTCTTATCGTAAGAAGGATTGATAATTACGAAGCAAAAGAAGTCTTCTTGGAGACTTTACGGAATGTACGGCAAGTTCAAAAGATAGATAAAAAAGAGCTTAAGGTGGTTATAGCACGAGGGATCCACCTCTTCCCATTCCGAACAGAGAAGTTAAGCCTCGTCACGCCGATGGTACTGCGTAACAGTGGGAGAGTAGGTAGCCGCCGTTTTAGAGAGAGAATAAAAGCCGGTTCAACAATCGTTGAAGCGGCTTCTTTCTTTGTTTAGACCTTGACAAGACGATTTCTTAGATAGTTATCCAAATAACCAGCGAAAACATTGTTCATGTAGTCGTGGAGAATGTACCTTCAAGGATGCTTGCGGGAGCAGAATCGTTTACATTGCTGGCATATATCATATCCCAGCAATGTACCTAAAATGAAATCTTCTTCAGGAGATAATTGGTTAAGAGGGCGAGTGACAAGCAATCGGATGGTTTCGATACATTCTGGTTTGCCAAAGTAAAGATTGACACAGCGATCGCTGGCCTCTTGCTTGATAAAGCAAATCTTTTGGCTTTCCAACCGTTCGACGGCTATCGGTTCATAGCATTTGTTTAATGTACATAAAACCATGTTGCGTACTCCTTTTTTATATTCGTAGATGTGATTGAGGAATACTTTTATTTCACCCGGAATGCCTGTGCTCGTCATAACCATAAATTCTGCAGTCTTTGATAATACTTTACGCTAGTCCTTCTGTTTTCAGTTGTTCTATCCAATTCTTTATTCTTTCAGCTGTTTGATCGTCTTCGTTCATTTCATCGAGGGGTAATCCGATAAATTGGTCGTTAATGACGGCCGTTGAAGTATCAAAAGAGTATCCGTCTGTGCTGACTGTTCCGATGAATTTAGCCCCCGTTCCTTGTAGCTCTTGATAAATTGTGCCTAGGGCATCACAGAATGTATCGCCAAAAGAAGCCGAATCACCGCAGCCGAACAATCCGATTAATTTATCAGACAAATCCAATGATTTGATTTTAGCAAGGAAATCAAACCAATCATCTTGCAAGTCTCCAGCGCCCCATGTCGAACTGCCTAATAGTAGAACTTCATACTTTCCTAGATCGGCTGGAGAAGCTGTCGCTACATTGTATACATCTGTTGCTGGAATACTTAACAGATTCGCTATCTGGTTTGCAATATTTTCGGTCGTTCCACTGGATGAACCGAAGAAAATTCCTGTTTTTTTCATTCTGATATGTTTTAATGTTAGTAACGATTGCAAAGGTCTCCTATTTCAAAAACTCAATCAATACCTAAATCGATGTATTTTATAAGCTGATAATACCTGAAAAGAAGTATATTCACATCAGCTTAAAAAGTCATTTTACACGAATTATCCTGATAGATTCTCGTTACTTTTAATATTTTTCTTACGGTTTGTAATTTTTATTGCGAAAAAAGTTAGGAATATATTTTGTGATTTCAGAAAACAATGTAACTTTGCACCGTCAAAAAGATAAATAGAAAAAAGATAATTCAAATGGAACAGATTTTGCGTAACAGTCTATTGAATTCGTTGGGTATTATTATTATTCTACTCTGGCAACAGGATAGGAAGTGAGACGGTGCGTGATTCTGTAAGATGAAATAAGGATAAAGATCTTTCTCGCTTCCCTGTGAGAAAGGTCTTTTTTATTTGTATATAATTCTATAAGATAAAACAGATATGTCAGACAGATTATTTATTTTTGATACGACACTTCGTGATGGGGAGCAGGTTCCCGGATGCCAGTTGAACACTGTTGAGAAGATTCAAGTGGCAAAGGCATTAGAGGCTTTGGGAGTTGATGTTATTGAAGCAGGTTTTCCGGTTTCAAGTCCAGGTGATTTTAAGAGTGTAGTTGAGATTTCTAAAGCTGTGACTTGGCCTACGATTTGTGCTTTGACTCGTGCAGTAGAAAAAGATATTGATGTTGCTGCTGAAGCTTTGAAGTTTGCTAAGCGTTCTCGTATCCATACGGGTATCGGAACTTCTGATCCTCATATTAAGTATAAATTTAATTCGACACGAGAAGAAATTATTGAAAGAGCGATTGCTGCAACTAAATATGCTCGTAAGTATGTGGATGATGTTGAGTTTTATTGTGAAGATGCGGGGCGTACTGAAAATGAATATCTGGCCCGTGTGGTAGAAGCAGTCATTAAAGCAGGTGCCACTGTCGTGAACATTCCGGATACAACCGGTTATTGTCTGCCTGATGAATATGGTGCCAAGATCAAGTATCTGATGGAACATGTGGATGGTATCGAAAAGGCTATTCTTTCAACTCACTGCCATAATGATTTGGGAATGGCTACTGCCAATACTGTTCAAGGGGTACTGAATGGAGCTCGTCAAGTAGAAGTAACGATTAATGGTATTGGAGAGCGTGCCGGAAATACTTCTTTGGAAGAAATAGCCATGATTTTCAAGAGCCACAAAGAATGTGGAATTACAACTAATATCAATACTACCAAAATATATGGTATCAGCCGGACGGTGTCTAGCTTGATGAATATGCCGATTCAACCGAATAAGGCGATTGTGGGAAGAAATGCTTTTGCGCATTCGTCAGGAATTCATCAGGATGGAGTTTTGAAAAATGTACAGACTTACGAGATCATTGATCCGAAAGATGTTGGTATTGATGATAATGCTATTGTCTTAACGGCTCGTAGTGGACGTGCCGCTCTGAAACATCGTCTGCATGTGTTGGGTATAGAGACTAATCAGGAAAAGTTGGATCAGATCTATGAGGATTTCTTGAAACTGGCAGACAAGAAGAAAGAAATTACGGATGATGATGTACTTGTATTGGCAGGAGCAGACCGGACAATGAATCATCATATCAAATTGGATTATCTGCAAGTGACAAGTGGTGTAGGTGTCCGCTCAGTAGCCAGTTTAGGATTGAGTATAGCAGGAGAGAAATTTGAAGCGGCGGCTTCAGGAAATGGTCCTGTAGATGCAGCCATCAAAGCATTGAAGCAGATCATACATCGTCAGATGGTACTGAAGGAATTTACGATCCAGGCTATTAGTAAAGGTAGTGATGATGTGGGTAAAGTACACATGCAAGTGGAATACGATGGTCATGTTTACTATGGCTTTGGTGCTAATACGGATATCATCGCTGCTTCGGTAGAAGCTTACATTGACGCTATTAATAAATTTGTAAAATAACAGAGCATGAATACGCTATTTGATAAAATCTGGGATGCCCACGTGGTTCAGCAAGTGGAAGATGGGCCTGTCCAGTTATATATTGACAGACTATATTGTCATGAAGTGACAAGTCCGCAGGCTTTCCAAGGATTGCGGGAAAGAGGATTAAGTTGTTTCCGTCCGGATCATATCTTCTGTATGCCGGATCATAATACACCAACACATGATCAGGACAAACCGATTGAAGATCCGGTTTCAAGGGCACAGGTGGATACGCTGGAGAAGAATGCTAAAGATTTTGGTTTGACTTACTTCGGCATGATGAATCCGAAGAATGGAATCATTCATGTTGTTGGTCCCGAACGAGGATTAACTCTTCCAGGAATGACTATTGTTTGTGGTGACTCACATACTTCTACACATGGAGCTGTTGGTGCCGTAGCTTTTGGTATTGGTACGAGTGAAGTGGAAATGGTCATGGCTTCCCAATGTATTTTGCAGTCTCGTCCGAAAACTATGCGGATTACGATTGATGGTAAGTTGGGTAAAGGGGTAACCGCAAAAGATGTGGCTCTTTATATGATGTCGAAGATGACTACCAGTGGGGCTACCGGTTATTTTGTTGAGTATGCCGGCGAAGCAATCCGCAGTCTGACAATGGAAGGAAGGCTGACTCTTTGTAATCTTTCTATTGAAATGGGTGCACGTGGCGGTATGATTGCTCCGGATGAAGTAACTTTCGCCTATTTGAAGGGACGTGAATATGCACCGAAGGGGGAAGCATGGGATAAGGCTTTGGCTTATTGGAAGACTTTGAAGAGTGACGATGATGCTGTCTTTGATAAAGAAGTACGTTTTGATGCGGCTGACATTGAACCGATGATTACTTACGGAACCAATCCGGGAATGGGTATGGGAATTACGAATTCTATTCCGACAACCGAGGGAATGGGCGAAGTTGAGAAAGGTTCGTTTGAGAAATCCATGCATTATATGGGATTCCAGCCAGGCGAGTCGTTGTTAGGCAAGCCGGTAGATTATGTCTTTTTGGGTGCTTGTACAAATGGACGTATCGAAGATTTCCGGGCTTTTGCTTCCGTTGTAAAAGGTCGGAAGAAGGCGGAACATATCACAGCATGGCTTGTTCCTGGTTCTTGGATGGTAGATGCCCAGATTCGGGAAGAAGGTTTGGATCAGGTTTTGGCAGAAGCTGGTTTCGAGATCCGTCAGCCGGGTTGTTCCGCTTGTCTTGCTATGAATGACGATAAGATTCCTGCCGGCAAATATGCAGTCTCGACTAGTAACCGTAATTTCGAAGGTCGTCAAGGCCCAGGTTCGCGTACTTTGTTGGCTAGTCCGCTTACGGCGGCTGCAGCTGCAGTGACAGGCGTCATTACTGATCCTAGAACTCTTTTGTAATATGTCTTTTATTTTGAGAAGTTATTTATGAAACAAAAATTTAATATAGTAACAAGTACGTGTGTCCCGCTTCCGCTGGAAAATGTGGATACCGATCAGATCATTCCGGCTCGTTTCTTGAAAGCAACTACACGAGAGGAAAAGTTTTTCGGGGATAACCTGTTTCGTGACTGGCGTTATCGTCCCGACGGTTCGTTGAATACCGATTTTGTCTTAAACGATCCAACGTACGGAGGACAAATTTTGGTGGCTGGAAAGAACTTTGGTTCTGGTTCAAGTCGTGAACATGCTGCGTGGGCTATAGCCGGTTATGGTTTCCGGGTTGTGGTTTCTAGCTTCTTTGCCGACATCCACAAGAATAATGAATTGAACAACTTAGTTCTTCCGGTGGTGGTGAGCGAGGCTTTTTTGCAGGAATTGTTTGATTCTATCTATGCTGATCCGAAGATGGAAGTCGAAGTTAATCTGCCGGAGCAGACGATTACGAATAAAGCAACCGGAAAATCGGAGCATTTCGAAATCAACGCTTATAAGAAGCATTGTTTGATGAATGGACTGGATGATGTAGATTTCCTGGTTAAAAACCGAGGAAAGGTAGAAGCATTTGAACAAGCTCGAAAATATTGATCAGGAGAAGTTTTTTATTCTTAATGAGGCGTTAGTATAGGTTTTCTGCCTATCGTTAAATTCTTCTTTTGATCGGTAGGTATAATATTCATTCTAACGCCATATTCTTTAGTGCACGGCGTGAACTAAGTAAACCACGGCGTGAACTACTTAATCCACGACGTGAACTAAGTAATTCTCGACGTGAACTAAAGAATTTAAAGGGTGTATATAAGAATTTCAGCCTGTGTATTCATTTTAGATAGGTAGATGATGAACTTTGGAATAGGTATCCGTTCCAAATAAAGAATTTAATTTTTAGTATGAAGAATAAACATCCTCGTATAGAAATCATGGACACGACGTTGCGCGACGGTGAACAGACCAGCGGTGTTTCGTTTGTGCCACATGAAAAGTTGATGATCGCCCGTTTGTTACTTGAGGATTTAAAAGTAGATCGGGTGGAAGTAGCCTCGGCACGTGTGTCGGAAGGCGAATTCGATGCCGTTAAGATGATTTGTAATTGGGCTGCCCAGCGAGATCTTCTTCCGAAGGTGGAAGTCCTGGGGTTCGTTGACAAAAACGTATCGGTAGATTGGATCTATAATGCGGGATGTAGAGTCATTAACCTGTTGTGTAAAGGTTCGGAAAAGCATTGTCGTTGCCAGTTGAAGAAAACTCCTGAAGAACACATTGCGGGTATTACCGAGACCGTTTTATACGCCGTACAAAAAGGCTTGTCAGTGAATGTCTATCTCGAGGATTGGAGTAATGGGATGAAAGACTCACCGTCGTATGTTTTCCAACTGATGGATGCGCTGACTGCCCTGCCAATCCGTCGGTTTATGCTACCGGATACATTGGGAATCTTGAATCCTTTGCAGGTGATCGAGTATATGCGTAAGATGAAGAAGCGTTATCCGGGCGTACATTTCGATTTCCATGCTCATAATGACTACGATTTGGCTGTAAGTAATGTGTTGGCAGCGGTGTTAAGCGGAGTCAAAGGGCTGCATACAACGATCAATGGTTTGGGCGAGCGTGCAGGTAATGCTCCTTTATCGAGTGTGCAAGCCATATTAAAAGATCATTTCCAGGCGATCACGAATATCGACGAAAGCTTGCTGAATGAGGTAAGCCGCATGGTCGAATCGTATTCAGGAATCTCCATTCCGGCTAATAAACCGATTATAGGAGAGAATGTCTTCACGCAAGTGGCAGGTGTTCATGCTGATGGAGATAATAAGAACAACTTATATTGTAATGATCTGCTTCCCGAACGTTTCGGACGCAAGCGTGAGTATGCGCTGGGTAAGAATAGCGGTAAGGCAAACATTCGTAAGAATCTGGAAACTTTGGGACTGGATTTGGATGAAGAGTCGATGCGTAAGGTGACGGAACGGATTATTGAATTGGGAGATAAGAAAGAAGTTGTCACTCCCGAAGACCTTCCGTATATTGTCAGTGACGTGTTGAAACATGGTGTTGTCAGTGAGAAGGTAAAACTGAAGAGTTATATCGTCAATCTGGCTTACGGCTTGAAACCGATGGCAACCCTGAAGATTGAAATCAACGGGAAAGAATACGAAGAAAGTTCGAGCGGTGACGGTCAGTATGATGCATTCGTTCGTGCCTTGCGGAAAGTCTATAAGGAAACGTTGGGCCGGAAGTTCCCGATGTTGACCAACTATGCGGTAACAATCCCACCAGGCGGACGGACTGATGCCTTTGTGCAAACTGTCATTACTTGGAGTTTCGAAGGAAAGGTATTCCGAACTCGAGGCTTGGATGCCGACCAAACAGAGGCGGCTATCAAAGCTACCATCAAAATGTTGAATATGATAGAAGAATAATAGTAAACAAAATAAATCATCAAAGAAAATGAATTTCAAAATAGCTGTATTAGCCGGCGACGGAATCGGACCGGAAATTTCCGTACAAGGTGTAGATGTTATGACTGCCGTATGTGAGAAGTTTGGTCATCAGGTAAGTTATAAGTATGCTCTCTGTGGAGCAGATGCTATTGATAAGGTGGGCGATCCGTTCCCTGAAGAAACGTATCAGATTTGTAAGGAAGCTGATGCTGTATTATTCTCGGCGGTAGGTGATCCGAAGTTCGACAACAATCCTACAGCCAAAGTGCGTCCGGAACAAGGACTTTTGGCTATGCGTAAGCGCTTGGGACTTTTCGCAAATATTCGTCCTGTGCAGACATTCAAATGCTTGTTGCATAAATCTCCGCTTCGTGCTGAACTGGTAGAAGGTGCCGATTTTCTGTGTATTCGCGAATTAACCGGAGGAATGTATTTCGGAGAGAAATATCAGGACAACGACAAGGCCTATGATACGAACATGTATACACGCCCGGAAATAGAAAGAATCTTGCGGGTTGGTTTTGAATATGCCATGAAGCGTCGTAAACATCTGACGGTTGTAGATAAGGCGAACGTATTGGCTTCTTCTCGTCTGTGGAGACAAATTGCTCAGGAAATGGCTCCGAAATATCCGGAAGTGACTACCGATTATATGTATGTGGACAATGCCGCCATGCGTATGATTCAGGAACCGACTTTCTTTGATGTCATGGTAACAGAGAATACATTTGGAGATATCCTGACAGACGAAGGTTCTTGCATCAGTGGTTCAATGGGCTTGTTGCCATCTGCTTCTACGGGTGAAAGCACACCGGTATTTGAACCTATCCACGGTTCATGGCCACAGGCAAAAGGATTGAATATCGCTAATCCGTTGGCACAAATTCTCTCCGTTGCCATGTTATTTGAATACTTCGATTTAAAGGCTGAAGGTGCGCTGATTCGCGAAGCCGTAGATGCTTCATTGGATGCTTGTGTCCGTACACCGGAAATTCAGGTTGAAGGTGGAGCCAAATACGGTACTAAAGAAGTTGGTCAATGGATCGTTGAGTACATTAAAAAGAAATAATGAGTACTGATGTCTTTTGAGTTTATAAGTTTTTGTATCCTTCTAGGAATGAAACTTATAAACTCAAAAACTGAAAAGCTTATACTTATTCGCACATTCGTAATAGTTCTTCCACGATCGCTTGATCATAGCCCATTTCCTGCGCTTTCAAGAAATCTTTCTTGGCCGATTCTTTTTCATATTGTGCCAATTTGACTTTCCCTCGCAAGATATATAAAGAAGCATTGGGCGTACTTTCTACGAAAATCCGATTAATATCGCTCATGGCACGGGCATTTTTCCCCATCAAGAAATAAAGATCAGCCCTTCCTTCATACAAGATCCAGTCACGAGGCATTTTATCAATCAGGTAATTATAGATCCGTTCGCTTTCATCATAATTTCCTCGCGTCTTTTCCAAGATGGCATATCCCATGCGGGCCAAAACCGACTTTTCGTTCAGTTGGAGAATTTTGTCGAAATCACCTTCTGCCGCTGCATATTTCTTTTGTGCCAGATAAAGCAGTCCGCGTGCATACAGTGATTCCTGATGTTCCGGATCTACAATCAGCAACGCATTATAATCGTTAATGGCTTTGTCTATTTCTCCCAATTCCGTATAAAGCGAAGCTCTGTTTTCCAATATGGTAACGCTTTTGGGGTGACGGCTTAACGCCGCTGTATAAGAAACGATTGCCTCTTGTTTTTTCCCTTGTCTCCGTTGAATTGTTCCTAAATTACAGAGTAAAGCAAAATTAGCCGGATTACCCGGTTCTTCGCGCATGGCGTTTTTGAGCGCTTCTTCAGCCGAAACTAAATCGTTTTTATCAAAATAATCACAGCTTTTCTGTATCCATTCTTCATAAGTCTGTGCAGAAAGAGACCCGAAGCCACAAGAAATAAAAAAAATCGAAAGAAATATAAATCTTTTTCCCATTTAATTTGTTTACTAAATAAGCACGTGCAAAACTAAGGATTTATTTCGGCTATTTGTCCAAATATAAATTATTTATAGCTTTGCTACACTTTGTAAGAATTCAAGATAGAATAAGTTGAGTGATAACGGATAAAGCAAAACAAATTTAAAATAGAAAACAATATGATTTTATTAGAAGTAGTTGAAACGGGCACTAAGTTGTCTCGTGTATTAGATTCTCTTGTTGAGCAGGGAGCTGCTTTGGGTTGGACTTTGATTAAAGCCTTGCTGGTATTTATTGTAGGTCGCTTTTTAATCAGTATGATTAATAAATTAGTACAGCGAGTCTTGTTGAAGCGAAATATTGATCCTTCCATCAAAACTTTTGTCGGTAGTTTAATCCACATTATATTGATGATTCTGCTGATTGTTTCGGTTGTTGGAGCATTGGGTGTACAAACGGCTTCGTTTGCCGCTTTATTGGCTTCTGCCGGTGTGGCAATTGGTATGGCTTTGAGTGGTAATCTGTCGAACTTTGCCGGAGGATTGATTATTTTGATCTTCAAGCCTTATAAAGTAGGCGATTTTATTGAAGCCCAGAATCTTTCAGGAACAGTTCGGGAGATTCAGATCTTTCATACGGTATTGACAACTACCGACAATAAGGTGATTTATATACCTAACGGCTCATTGAGTAGCAGCGCTGTTATTAACTATTCATACCAGCAAGTTCGCCGTATCGATTGGACATTTGGTGTAGAATATGGTACAGATTATGCCAAAGTCAAAGGGGTTTTGGAAGAAATCCTTGCAAAAGATGAACGAATCTTGCAAGAACCGGCCGCTCCTTTTATTGCTATGAGTCAGTTAGCCGATAGCAGTGTGAATTATGTTGTCCGTGTTTGGGTAAATAGTCCGGATTATTGGAATGTTTATTATGACATCACCCGTATTGTATATGAACGTTTCAATGCAGAAGGCATTGGTTTCCCATTTCCTCAGCTGACCATACATCAGGCTAAGGATTGAAGCCTTTTGTACAGAAAACAATTGGGTTTGTTCAGAAAACATACCGTTTAGAAAGATTCTTTTGATTCTGATTATTATTCAAAAGGAATTATATATCTTTGTAGTGTAGAAAAGGAAACATACTCTTATTTTTGTTTAAAGCAAAAATAAATGATTATATCAATCTTTTATTACACTATTATTAATATTATCGTTAAGCCCGGATGTTATATGCCGGGCTTTTTTATTTATAAGAGATTATAGTTATGATATACTCTTTCTTGACCTTTCCAACCAATGTCCATGCGATATGTGTTTTAAAACTCCCGAGAATCGGAAATGATTCCAATTACTTTCGTTTTTGATATTCGTTACTTCTGTTTTGCCGGTGTAATATGTTGTATCTGGTATTATAAATACGGGTTTTTGTACAATAAAATGTGGATTTGGCGCATAAACCGGACATGGATAGGACAAAGTCATGAACTTTTTCTATCTTTGCTAAGTTATTGATTAAAAAGGATCAGAATAAGAACAAATTAAAAACATATGAAGAAAAGATTTACATTGTTATCAACTGCTTTATTAATGGGAACTTCGCTTTCGGTGTTTGCACAAGAGCAAGCTAGTCCGGTAGATAAGGCAGAATGGAAAGAAGGAAATTACTTTTATTTAACGTCGGCTAATTCTTATTTGGCGTTAGATGCAGAACGGACAGACTCTGTTCTTGTTAGAAGTAATAAAGGGGATACAAAAGATGAAATAGATTTGGCTTTGTGGCAGATAAAGAAAGTAGAAACGACTGCTGGTGGCGATGTTTATCAATTCACGAACAAAGCTACAAAGGCTGTTTTATCATTCTCTACAAAAGCAAATGCAACTACGGTTTTGGATCCATCAGGTGTTTCTCAATGGACATTTACTGGCGGTAAGATTGTTGGTTATTATGGTGACAGTAAAACGTTGGCCTTGTCTGTTTCGGATTCCAAGTTGACTTTAGCTTCAACTGTGAACAATAGTTTTACGGTAGAACTTCCTATTTCGAATTATCTGCTGAAAGCAGATGAATTAGGAGATGGTATTTCTACTTTTATCCTAAATATGGGTGGCAATTATACTGGTGATATCTTTAAGGACAAGGAATTGGTTGCTACGAATTTAACGGGTGAGAATAAGGATTATATGTCTTTACAGATCAAAGGGGATGAATACTTTGATGATGGAAAAGCCAAATATTTAGGAGTTGATACACTTTATACAGAGATCTCGGGAGCTAAGAATGCCTTCGGGTTTAAGTTTGTTGCCGATTCTACATATAAAGGACCGGCAGGTGGTGGTACACATACGTGGGGAAATGAAGCGTTCCAGAAGTTTAAGTTTACGATTGACTTGAAGAACGATTCTGTTGCCATGTTTGTCAAGCAAGCTCCATCTTTAGCTTTAGATAAAATATATAGTGAAAAAGATGTTCAAGTAGTCTATGCTACATTAGGAGACAATAAAGTATTGACGGTTAGTGAAACTACATCAAAAGATGATATGATGCTTCCGACTCAAGGTACAGCTCCATTTATTACAACCCGCCGCGGAACCCCAGTTACATTGGCGAACGGCTCAGGTGTTTATTTCCTGAAGAATGTAGGAAAGACTGCGAATGCCGGCAAATACCTGTATGGAAATGAAGTATATACTTCTGAAACTCCTTCTGTTTATAATCCGGACGGACAATGGTATGTAAAGGAAGAAAACGGTAAATATAGTATTGTAGATCGTTTGAAAGGTACAACTTATGCGTCTAACAGTGAAATCTTTGCTGTTAATGGTGTAAGTGGTGCTTATACGGTAGCAGGAAAAACTGATACACTTTCATTTGAATATCAGCCGAAGGTGGATTTGAAAGATAAATATCTGGGTTCTCTTTATTTTACAGAGGCTGAATTGAAAGAAAAGGCGATCCAGTTAAATCTGCAGGCAGTTGATGGAGTTGTTGTTCCGATTTCGGTATCAGATTCTGTTTTATTTGCCGATACTGAAGAAGATGCTAAAATCTTTGGTTTGGAAGTTAAAGAGAAAAGCGTTGTAGGTGGAGCCAAAGTTTTGGGTGATACATTGTATGCTGTTTCTTACCATTTAAAAGACCAATTTGGTGATCGTTATTTGGTGAAAGACGAGGAATCCAAATCATTAATCGTATCAGCATATCAGCAGTCAATATTAGATGTAGTATTTGAGTCTACTAAATATGGTGATACTTATGAAATGAAGGTAGGAGATGAATATGTAACTTATAATACAAAATCAAACTTGTTATTATTAGGAACTTCTGAGGAAGCCTTTAAATTCAAGGTCGATATCATTGACGCTCCGCAATATGAAACAGTAGAAAGTTCACATCTGCGTTTCGGGTCTAATGGCAAATACTTGACAATGAATCCACTTACTTTGTGGGCTGAGTTAAAGAACGAAGGTCAGGAAATTACAAAAGCGGATTATACTGCTGATAACTTCTCATTCAAGATTGAAAAGGCCGATACGGTTATTCCGGGTAAACCTGTTTATTTGATCTCTACTTGTATGATTGGTGCAGATGATGAAACTTCTGATGTTCGCTATTATCTGTCTGCTATTGATACAGTACAGCATGAGGGTAAGAATCGTTTAGGATTTATTCCTTCAAATGATACAATCCGAACATCCAAGAATAGTCCGGCTTACTTCTCTTTGAAGAAGAATGAAGACGGTAGTTTGTGGTTGGAAAATATCAATGTAAAGGGTGGTGCATTCGTTTCACAGATTGCCAATACCTTGGTAATGTCGAATACGGGTATGAACTTCTCTGCAGAGAAGGCTTCTGCTCCAACAGCAAATGAAGAAATAGAAGCTCCTACATCTGTCGTTGTTGCTGGTGGTCATAATTCAGTAACTGTGATGAATGCTAAAGACAAGAAGATTGTCCTGACAGATATCTTAGGAAAGATTGTCGGTAACTATTTGGTAACAAGTGATCGCTTTACCGTTCCAGCTTCTCGTGGCTTGCTGATTGTTGCTATCGAAGGAGAAGTTGCTCAAAAGGTAATTGTGAAATAAGATTTATACATAAATCGTCATAGTAACAGGAAACGGTGTAAATCCATTACGGATTTATGCCGTTTTTTTATGATGTTTATTAAAGTTTTGGGTAAAATAAAAACGACCTTCCAGATAACTCTGGAAAGTCGTTGAAATAGTTTGAATCTTATGTTACTCAAGTATTGAGGCGTTCTACATTCTTTACACCTTTGACAGTCTTGAGTTTTTTAGTCAGTTGATTTAATGTCGTCGTATCTCTTACCTGAACGGTGAAGTTACCCTGGAATAATCCATCAACGGAATCAATATGTAAGGAGCGTAAAGAGACATTGGTTTCCTTGCCGATGACAGAGGTGATGTTGGTAACAATGGCAATGTCGTCGCGACCTACTACGCGCAAGGTAACGATATATCCGTTGTCGCCTTTGCCACTCCATTTGGCACGGATGATACGATAGCCGAAACGGCTGAACATTTCCTGTGCATTTGGACAATCCATGCGGTGTATTTTAATACCTTGAGTAGAAACAAATCCAAACACTTCATCACCATAAATCGGATTACAACATTTGGCCAGCTTGTATTCGATACCGGTCAGGTTTTTATCGATTACCAATACATCTTTGTTGGTTGCTATCTCTTCCGCTTCGGTCGTAGTAACGAACTCTTCCGCACTTCTGGCGACCAGATGTTCTTGCTGTTCGGTTTCTTTACGGATCAAATCCAAATACTCATCAATAATGACATTCGGATCCAAACGCTCTTCGGCTATATCAACATAAAAGTCTGTTACGGTCTTGTATCCTTTCTTCTTGATATAACGCATAAGCGAAGCCTCTTCCATGTCGATCTTTCTGTTCTTGAACCGTCGTTGCAACATCTCTTTGGCAAAATCAACCATCTTGGCCATTTCTTCCCGCAATGCCTGTTTGATTCGTACGCGGGCTTTTGAGGTAACGACGAAATTCAACCAGTCCCGTTTGGGTGATTGAGTTGGCGAAGTGACAATGGAAACCGTATCTCCATTGTTTAATTCATATTTGATAGGAACATTTTTCCCATTTACTTTGGCCGATACACATTTACAACCCAGCTGAGAGTGGATAGCGAAGGCAAAGTCCAGCACCGTTGCGCCTTTAGCCAGTTTGATCAGTTCTCCGGTTGGAGTAAAGACATAGATTTCATCTTTATACAAATCCATCCGGAAATCTTTCATCAGATCCAGAGGATTGGAATCTTTTGCTTCCAAAGCAGCCCGCACTGTATTCATGAATTCATCCAAGCCTTTTTCTGCCTTGACTCCTTTATAACGCCAGTGTGCCGCCAGACCCTTTTCGGCTATTTCATCCATTCGCTTGGTTCGGATCTGCACTTCTACCCATTTATTCTCCGGACCCATAACCGTAATATGTAGACTTTCGTATCCATTCGATTTCGGAATGGAAATCCAGTCTTTCAATCGTTTGGGATTTGGCTGGTACATATCCGTTACGATCGAATATACCTGCCAGCAATCGGAGCGTTCTTTTTCAAGAGGCGTATCCAAAACAACCCGGATGGCAAACAAATCATAGATATTCTCAAAATCCACCTTTTGCTTTTTCAGCTTGTTGTTGATGGAATGAATAGATTTGGTACGTCCTTTGATCTCAAACTTAAACCCTGCTTGTTCCAGCTTTTCTTTCAGTGGAGCAATGAATCGGGCTATATAAGCGTCGCGCGAACGTTTTGTTTCATTCAGCTTTTGCTTGATATAGTCGAACTGTTTCCGGTCGATATACTTAAGAGACAAATCTTCTAGTTCGCTTTTTATTTTATAAAGTCCCATTCGGTGTGACAATGGGGCATATAGATAGGCTGCTTCTGTTGCCAGTCGGATACGGTCGTCTTCTGACAGTTTTTTCCCGAGTCGCATCATACAGAGGCGGTCGGCAATCATGATGAGGATGACACGCACATCTTCGGCAAACGAGAGTAACAGATGATGGAAATTCTCCGAATTGACAGCCGTATTTCGAGCGTATAAGTCGGAGGTTCGGAGCAAACGCTGGATCATGAGCGTGATGTCTTCCCCAAATAGATCTTTCACTTCTTCATTGGTGATAACCCCTTTGTAGACGGGACGGTAGAGCAAGAGTGCAAGTACAGATGTCCTTTTCAGACCAATTTCAGTAGTTGCGATCAACGCTGTATCAATATTTCTTAGCAGACCGTTAATCCCGTTCTTGTCACGTCCATAACATTCTTGAGCTACAACCTGCTTCATCAGGTTCTTCATCTTCGAAATATCGTCTTTTTCCAGGAACGAATACAGGTTACGCAATAATAATCTGTATTTTGTGAAGAATTCTTTCTTTTCTTCCGGTGTAAAAAATGGTAGTGTCTCCATAGGCTTTATACTTTATTTTTGCCCGTTTGAGGACAAGTACGGTAAAACGTGTTGTAAAAGTATCTTTTTATTTTGAAATATCTATGATATTATTGTCGTTATTTTTATACATTTGCGTACTGCAATGTGAAAAAATATTTTATTCATAAAAATAGTGTACTATGTTAAACGCAAAAGACTTGGAACAATTATCTGAAAAAGGTATTTCACAAGAGAAAATTGAAGAACAGTTATCCTGTTTTGTGAAAGGATTTCCTTTCCTTGAAATAGAGGCATCCGCTTCCGTAGAGAAAGGAATAAAGGTGATTCCGGCAGAATCTCAGCCGGCTTATATGACTGCTTGGGATGCTTATCTGACAAAGAACAAACGTATTCTAAAGTTTGTCCCGGCGTCGGGTGCTGCCAGTCGTATGTTTAAGAATCTGTTCGGATTCCTTTCTGCCGAATATGATGTTCCTACCACAGATTTCGAGAAGAAGTTTTTTGCCGATATCCGTAAGTTTGCCTTTTATAAAGCTCTAAATCAGAAATGTCAGGAGAATACGGGGAAGGATATTCCGGCTTTGGTTGCCATGGGTGAATATAAAAAAGTCGTAGCAAACTTATTGGAAAAGATCGGATTGAATTATGGCGCTTTACCCAAAGGTTTATTGTTGTTCCATACGTATCCTGAAACTTTCCGTACTGCAATGGAAGAACATTTGGCTGAAGGAGCCATGTATGCCAAGAACAATGCGGGTGAGGTAAATATTCACTTTACAGTTTCTCCAGAACATCAGGCTTTGTTTGAACAGTTGGTTGCAGAGAAGAAAGATGCTTATGAAGATAAATTCTCTGTGAAATATGATATTTCATTCAGTGTTCAGAAGCCGAGTACGGATACAATTGCTGTCAATATGGATAATACTCCGTTCCGGGATAAAGATGGCAAGTTGTTGTTCCGTCCGGGTGGTCACGGTGCATTGATCGAAAACCTGAACGATGTAGATGCTGATGTCGTATTCATTAAGAACATTGATAATGTGGTTCCGGATAGTTTCAAATCGGCAACTATCATCTATAAGAAATTAATTGCAGGTGTTTTGGTCAGTCTGCAAGAGAAGATCTTCAAATATCTGGAATTGATTGATACCGGTAAATACACACATGATCAGATTGAAGAAATGATTCATTTCCTGCAAAATGATTTGTGTACCCGGAAATCAGATATCAAGTTGATGGAAGATGCCGAATTGGTTCTTTACATTAAGGATAAGCTGAACCGTCCATTGCGTGTTTGTGGTATGGTGAAGAATGTAGGAGAACCGGGTGGTGGTCCGTTCTTAGCCGTTAATCCGGATGGTTCTGTTTCTTTACAAGTATTGGAAAGTTCGCAGATAGACATGAATGATCCAGTCAAGAAAGCTTTGTTTGAGAAAGGTACTCACTTTAATCCTGTTGATCTGGTTTGTGCAATTAAGAATTACAAGGGCGAGAAGTTTAATTTGCCGGATTATGTAGATAAGAATACTGGTTTTATCTCTTATAAGAGTAAAGATGGTAAAGAATTGAAGGCTCTTGAGTTGCCAGGCCTTTGGAATGGTGCTATGAGCGACTGGAATACAGTCTTTGTAGAAGTTCCGATTGAAACATTTAATCCAGTGAAGACTGTAAACGATTTGCTTCGCCGTGAACATCAATAAGACGCGTTGCTGAAAGCAGGTTTTCCGGATTGTTTGATCCGGAGATACATATACAGATCTGGAAGTTATGCAATCTATACATATTTGCATTTGCTTTCAGATCTGCATTTTTTGTGTGTAGTGAATGTATTTATGAATTATAAAAGATAGAAAGAGAAGTATAGATGTTGATATTGGTTGTAACAATTTTCATTGTCGGATATTTAATGATTGCATTTGAACATCCGATAAAGATAAACAAGGCAGCTTCAGCCTTGTTGACGGGAACGATTTTATGGATTTTGTATGTGATGAACGGTCCCGAATTTGAATCTTTGGTTTCCAGTGATGGATTTAAGGCTTTTGTTCAAGATCCACAAGTGGCTTCTTTGTCGTTGATGGAACAATGCCAGCAATATATCGTCAGTCATCAAATATTGGTAAGTATCGGTGAAATTTGTCAGACATTGATATTTCTGGTCGGTGCCATGATTATTGTGGAATTGATAGATGTGCATGGCGGTTTTGAGTTTATTACCAATCGGATCACAACGCGGAAGACCAAGCCTTTGTTGATTATGATTTCTATCCTGACATTCTTTATGTCGTCAGTATTAGATAATTTGACAACGTCTATCGTGATGATTATGCTCATTCGGAAGATCATAGCCGATCAGAAAACCCGTTGGTTCTTTGGTAGTATGATTGTGATTGCTGCAAATAGTGGTGGCGCTTGGTCTCCGATAGGCGATGTGACTACAATTATGCTGTGGGTCAAAGGAAACATATCGACTGGTGAAACTATTCCGCATCTGATTCTTCCCAGTCTGGTGTCGATGTTTGTTCCGATGTTGTTAATGGCCAGACAGATGAAGGGTAGTGTTACATCTCCTGAACAAATGACTCTTGCTCTAGAGGATGAAGGTCAAGCGAATAGTCCGGAAGAGTTTTTTGCCTTAGCACATCGGGAACGCTTGTATATTTTTGTTTTGGGTATCCTTTGTCTGTTGTTTGTGCCTGTATTTAAAATGGTGACTCACTTGCCTCCATTTATGGGTGTAATGGTCGGTGTTAGTATCTTGTGGTTCTTCACTGAATTTATTTATGGGAAGAAAGAATCATTGGAGGAAGACCGGAAATTGCGTGTATCCAAAGTGATACATCGGATTGATGGAGCGACTCTTCTTTTCTTTTTGGGAATACTGTTGGCTGTAGAAGTATTGAGATATACAGGAATTTTAGGCGCTTTTGCTTCATGGTTGGATACTTCTGTCGGAAATGTCTTTATTGTAAATATGGTTATTGGTACACTTTCGGCAGTAGTTGATAATGTTCCTTTGGTGGCAGGTGCGATTGGAATGTATCCGGTAATGACGGAAGAAGCCGTTGCAGTCAGTGCAGATCCGGTTTATTGGATGAACTTTATACAAGATGGAACTTTCTGGCAATTCCTGGCTTATTGTGCCGGAGTAGGAGGAAGTATGCTGATCATCGGTTCTGCAGCAGGTGTTGTGGTTATGGGTTTGGAACAAATTAGCTTTGGCTGGTATTTGAAGAAGATTACCGGAATGGCTTTCTTGGGTTATTTAGCCGGAGCTTTGGTATATATTCTTCAATGTACGCTTATATAACGGAAAATGATTGCTATAGCAGATAGTGGTTCTACCAAGACAGAATGGTGCTTGGTCGAGAAAACAGGTCAGATTCATTCCCGGTGTTTTACGCCGGGAATGAATCCTTATTTCCAGTCGGAAGAACAAATGACAGCCATGATTCAGCAGGTTTTGTATCCGCAATGGACTGGATTGGTTATTGATGCCGTTTGCTTCTATGGGGCAGGTTGTGCTTTTCCAGAGAAAAATGTTTTGATAGAAAAGGCGATTCATTCCTGTTGGTCTGTTCCGGTGGAAGTGAACAGTGATCTGATGGCAGCCGCTCATGCCTTGTGTGGAACCGAAATAGGTATCGCTTGCATTTTGGGAACAGGTTCCAATTCTTGTCTGTATGATGGGAAAGAGATAAAAGAACAGATTTCTCCTTTGGGATTTATTTTAGGTGATGAAGGCAGTGGTGCCGTTTTGGGGAAACTGTTAATCGGAGATTGTTTGAAGCGCCAGTTACCGGCTTCGCTATGTCAGGAATTTATGGAAACTTACCAACTGACACCGGCTACTATTTTGGAATATGTTTACAAGAAACCTTTCCCGAATCGTTACCTGGCCAGTTTTGTTCCATTCTTGAAAGAGCATTTGGATGTAGAGCCGGTTTTCCAATTGGTTTATCGTAGTTTTGATTCCTTTATCCGGCGAAATGTAATGCAATATACGGGACATGACCGATATCCGGTTCATTTTGTAGGTTCGGTGGCCTTTTATTTTCAGTCGGTATTACAGCAAGTCCTCGAGAAATATGAGCTGATGCCGGGAAAGATAGAAAAGGCTCCTATGGGCGGTCTGATTTTATATTATAATAAGGTAAGGAAATGAGTTTTCAGAAAATAACGGAACAAGAATCGTTGTATCATGATTTGGAGAAGAAATCGGTACACGAACTATTGACGGAGATTAATCAGGAAGATCAGAAAGTGGCATTGGCTGTACAAAAGGTGATTCCACAGATCGAGAAATTGGTGACAGGCATTGTTGAACGGATGAAGCAAGGTGGACGACTGTTTTATTTAGGTGCTGGGACAAGCGGACGATTGGGCGTTTTGGATGCTTCCGAAATTCCACCGACTTATGGAATGCCTAATACGTATGTGATCGGATTGATAGCCGGTGGTGAGAAGGCTTTGCGGAACCCTGTGGAAGCAGCTGAAGACGATACGTTGAAAGGCTGGAAAGAATTGTGTGAACATCATGTCTCTTCTCGGGATGTTGTGGTGGGCATTGCAGCTTCAGGCACGACGCCTTATGTAATCGGAGCTTTACATCTGGCGCGTCAGGAAGGGATTTTGACAGGCGCGATTGCCTGTAATCCGGATTCTCCGATAGCGGCTGAGGCTGATATTGCCATTGAACCGATTGTAGGTCCGGAATATGTTACGGGTAGTACACGGATGAAAAGCGGAACGGCCCAGAAGATGGTATTGAATATGATCAGTACGGCTACGATGATTCAATTGGGAAGAGTCAAGAACAACCGGATGGTGAATATGCAGCTGACTAACCAAAAGCTGGTCGATCGGGGAACGCGGATGATTATGGATGAGTTAGGTTTGGATTACGATACGGCGCATCATTTGTTGCAATTGCATGGTTCTGTTCGTGAAGCTGTTGATTCTTATCATCGGGAGTGGCGTTTGAATCAGTGATATTTTGTATATTTGCGCGTTAAATCATAATGAAATGAGTTTCTTATCAAAATTATTCAAGAAAAATACACCGGAAACAACTGAAGAAACGACGAAAGGTTCTGTTGAAGAGTTCGTTTCACTGATCCGGGTTTACTATCAGGCTGTCATGGCCGTTAACTTGGGAGTGACGAATCTGAATATGCTGGCTGATATGGCTTTATTCAAGCGTATGCTGAAGATTCCGACTCAGAATAATAAATTAGGTGTTGCTGAAAAGGCACGTGTCCGCAAAGTCCTGATGCAGGATTATGGATTAAACGAAACATTCTTCAAGGAAATAGATTCATCGGTGAGAAGATGTTGTAAGACTCAGAACGATATCAAGACCTATTTCTTTATGTTCCAAGGTTTCTGCAATGATTTGTTCAGTCTGTTGGGTAATCTGATGCAATGGAAGTTCCGTTTGGCGTTATTGTTGAAGAAGATGCTTTATGCACAGACCGTAAAGACAGTGCATGAAATCATGACACGTTCGGAATGGAACGATGTGAGTGTGCAGAAAGCTGCCTGGAGTGTTCGTAAGTATGCTCAGTCTTTGGGGTATTCAGAACAATGGGTAACAGACTTTGTCTATAATGTGGTTCTTTTGGCTCGCGAAGATCAGAAGAAACAGGCAAAAGAAGGAAAGAAAGACGCATGAAAGAAACCGTAGCCGAGAAGCATCCGCTGGGATTCTTTCTGCCGGAAAATACACAGTTGCTGATGTTGGGGAGTTTTCCTCCGCCTCAGCAACGTTGGTCCATGAATTTCTACTATCCGAATATACAAAACGATATGTGGAGAATTCTTGGACTTTTATTTTATGCGGACAAAGACTTCTTTTTGGAAGCGCCCCGGAAGTTCAGTGAAGAGAAATGTAAGGCTTTTTGCCGGGAAAAAGGTTTGGGAATAGGCGATACCGGTGTAGAAGTGATCCGTCAGAAAGGAAATGCTTCGGATAAGTTCCTTGAAATCGTCCGACCGATTGATTTGGAACAGGTATTGGGCCAGATTCCGCAATGCCGTGCCATTGTGGTTACCGGACAAAAGGCCATGGATACGCTTTTGTCGGTCTTGTCGTTGTATGTATCGGTCGAAGAACCGGCAGTCGGATCTTTCTCTTCTTTTGTCTGGCAAGGAAGAGATATGAAACTATTTCGTATGCCTTCTTCTTCGCGGGCATATCCGAAGCCATTACCGGAAAAAGCGGCTATCTATCGGAAAATGTTTGAGTTATTAGGTATGTTGCCTGCAGAGGAAAAAGAAAAATGAAATTTTCTAATAATTTTTTTGCTGAAACGCTTGTCAGTTTAAAATAAAGTCGTACCTTTGCAACCGTAATCGAGAACGGTACTACCGAAGCGATTACAAGATATAAAAATCGGGATGTAGCACAGTTGGCTAGCGCGCCACGTTCGGGACGTGGAGGTCGGAAGTTCGAGTCTTCTCATCCCGACTATTAAAAGGCTAAATATCTACTTGGTAGATATTTAGCCTTTAGTCTTTTTATCCGGTTTTGCTTTGCGCTGGTCATATCTTCTTTCTATTTTGCCTTTGTTTGATATGAGGAAAGATTTATGACGTCTTGGATGTTGCGGATAATACTGATGATGGCAAAGCTGATGATTCCGGCAATAAAAGCAAGAGAAAGCAAACGGCTGTTTTGTTCAAGGAATGAAAGTCCCTTGATTTCCGTTTCGAATGAAAAGGTAAATGCCGTTTCCGGAAGCATGAGGATAAAGGCAAACAAGACACTGCTGCACAGAATTCCCAATACGAAGGCGGCAATCACCAGATATTTATACCGGCGGATTTGTTTATCCTGTACTTGCTTGATGTATTCGACTGCATCCAATCTTTGATTCAGCTTTTCCATGAAGCATTCGTTACTTTCAAGGCTGGGCTTGTAGTCTTGAAATATTTGTTCTAAAATATCTTCCTTTTTCATTCCCTTTTGATTTTTAGTTTGAGTTGTTCTCTTCCGCGCGACAACTGTTTCTTCACGGCATCCACACTGACGTCAATGATGACACTGATTTCTTTGATAGAATATCCTTTCAGGTAGTATAACAGAATCGATGTACGTTCTTTGGCAGGCAGACTGGCTATCGCTGCATATAAATCTTGATAGGCAAACGAACGGTCGGCTGCCAAGGATGAATCGGGTGTAGAGATGACTTCGTCTAATGTATCCCAATTTCGTTGTACCTTTTTTCTGTCCAGAAAGATATTGTGGGCAATCTTGTAAAGCCAGGCATTGAATTTCCCTTCATCCTGATAGTGACTTACCGACAGATATGCCTTTACCAAAGTTTCCTGAGCGATGTCATTGGCTTCTTCCCGGTTTCCACAACAGAGAGCCAGCAGGAATCTTCTTAATGATTCCTGCTCACGGCTTACCAGTTTTATGAATTCTTCTCGGTTCACTTTTGTTCTTTTTCCTCAGACTCCAATTCTTTTGCCAACATTCTTTTACTGATAAAATAAACGATCAGAAAGGATATGCCTATTCCTAATGAAAGTATACTTATAAAATAAATTTGGTAGATAACCTTTGGATCACTTCCTCCAATATAATCTATCCAAAAACCAATTCCTAAGAATGAAATTCCTATGGCTATGAATACACATGCGCAGAGGAGTTTTTCCAAAAGTTCTTTTTTAAAAGATTTTTTGGGTGGATTGAGTTGCTTGATGAATTCTTCAATATGCAAATTGGGATTTTTCTCCAATGCGGCTAAAATGATTTCGGTACGTTTGTTGGTGTCGTTGGTTTGTTTGCGCATGATTAACCATACGATCAGAACGGGCAGGACGACACAAATACCCAATGAGATAATAATACTTGTATAAGCAGCGAACATAATACATCTATTTTTTATTCGTTAAACATCTTGTTTTTGGAACTAGTTCATTTGTATAACGAATGTTGCAGGCGAAAGGTGACATGGTGTTCGTTTATTTTTTTCCTGAATCCTATTTGTTTTTAATTTTTTGACAGATGTGCTAAAGCTTTACCATAGTTGTGCTAAAGCTTTACGACTAATATGGAAAAGCTTTTTGACATCTGTCAAAAATATAAAATGCAGGCAATTTTATGTTTTGGGATAAAGAGAATGCGATTATTTTTCCGTAGGATAAAAATCGGCCGGCTTTTCGATGTGGATTCGTTTCCCAGTAGTAGGATGATCAAACTCCAGGAGTTCGGCGTGTAAATACAGGCGGTCGGATTCTCGGCCGTAGAGTGTATCGCCTTCGATCGGGGCATTTAATCCGTCGGGATGTGCGGCATGAACGCGCAGTTGGTGCGTGCGTCCGGTATGCGGATAGAAGGCAATCCACGTTTGATGGGCACTCCTTTGGAGCACTTCATACGTAGTGATGGCGGGTTTACCTAAGGTTTCATGGACGATTTGCCACGGACGATCCAACGGATCAGGGCAGAGGGGCAGAGTAATACTTCCTTTATCAGAACTGACGATGCCATCGAGCCGGGCGATGTATCGTTTGCGGATGGTCCGGTTCTTAAACTGTGCCTGCAGATGTTGATGAACTTCTTTTTTCTTGGCAATCAGCAACAGACCGGAAGTAGCCATATCCAGACGGTGAACAATCAGTGGACCGGTGGCTTCAGGATATTGCTTTCGTGCCCAGTCGTAAACAGAAAAGTTGGCTTCTTTCCCGGGAACCGACAACATGCCCGCCGGCTTGTTGACGACCAGCAGGTCATTGTCTTCATAAAGAATCTCCAATGAAATATCGGATGCAACCGAGGTTTGGACTGATTGGAAGGTAACCGGCAGGCCGATCAGCATGTGTTTGAGGATCGGTTCGCATTTTCCTTTGCAGGCAGGGTAGAAGTAACCATGCCTGCGTATTTCTGTTTTCGGAGAATTGCCCCACCAGAATTCAGCCATCGCAATCGGACGAAGCTGATTCAAATAGGCATACTGCAGCAGTTTGGGTGCAGCACATTCGCCTGCTCCGGCGGGAGGAACTTGCTGGGCTGTCGGTGCAAAGATTTCACAAAGATCTTTTGTCTCTCCTTGGGCATTTAACAGATTAAACTGGGCGAAAAGCCGGAGCTGAAGGGCTGCCGACCGTTTCTTCCGTTCTTGCTTCCGTTGCTGGATTTGCTTTTCATACTCCAGGATACGCGTTTCCAGTTGGGTGAGTTCGGCTTTCCATTTTCGTTCCAACCGTTTATATTCTGCCTTTTGGAACTGACTCTCCTGGATGAGCCGGGCATCTTCGTCGGCTGTCAAACCCGTTTCGCGGAGGCGTGCCCGCCGTTCTTTTTCTGTTTTCAAGAAGGTTTTGGCGGCTTGCAATGCCTGAGAGGCGGCAGTCTGCTGTTGTTGCAGTTCCTCTTTCCACGACAAATAAGCCGGATTGTGCTGCATCGTTTCGAGTTCATGGTTGATGGCTGTAATCTGTTCTTCTTCGATCTTGAAGAATCCGTCGGGACGCAATAAGTCATAGACCGGCGGAACAAAGTAATCGTGGTTGTTGGAATGGGCCAGATTCCCGGAGAAAGCTGCTAAGAAACCGATTTCTCCGGAGGGTTTCCGCACAACCAGTACACCAAACATTTTCCCTTTTTCCAGTTCTTCTTGCCAGTCGTCCCGTGTTTCCAGATAGGCTTGTACCTCTTTTGTCGCCAAAAGACAAAGCGGATGCGGGGTATAATGGAACGGATTAGTAAACGTTTCCGGCAGTTCGATACCGTCGGTCGGGGATTGAAAGGTGTGAAATTTGCTTACAGACATGATAGATCGCATTGAAAACAGCGCTACAAAAGTAATCAACATCACGGGATATAAAGACATCAGCTTGGTACTGTTAGATTTTTTTGTACATTTGGTCCGATAAAATAAGGAGGAAACGATGAAACAAGAGACTGCAATATTTGCGTGCGGCTGCTTTTGGGGCGCACAATATCAGTTTGAACATGCCAAAGGAGTTATTGATTCGGTAGTCGGTTATATGGGCGGAGATAAGGAACATCCTACTTATCAAGAAGTAAAAGCGCATACAACGGGTCATGCCGAAGTGACGAAGGTCGTGTTTGATGCCGACCAGACATCCTATGTCGATTTATGTAAGCTGTTCTTTGAGATTCATGATCCGGCACAAACCGACGGACAAGGTCCGGACATTGGTCCGCAGTACCGAAGTGAAATCTTTTATCTGAATGAAGAACAGAAGAAACAGGCCGAAGAAGTGATAGCTTTGCTCCGGTCGAAAGGCTATGAAGTGAATACACGTCTTACACCGGCTTCTGCTTTCTGGGAAGGAGAGGAGTATCATCAGCATTATTATGACAAGACGGGTGGAGAACCTTATTGCCATATCCGGACAAAGAAGTTCTGAGATACGGAAGATACGGTACTAAAAATAAATCCCCGAAGACTTCGTGCCTTTATTGGGTTTGACACGGAATCTTTGGGGATCTTTATCTTAATCCGCCTTTGTCAATACATGGAAGCGTCTCCACAAACATAATCCCAATGTGGTGAGACTGATCGGGAAACCGAACCAGACACCCAATGCTCCTAAGTTGAGGATAAAGCCACAGATATAACCGATCGGCAGAGCGAGTCCGAAGTGACAAACCAACGCCATCTTGGCCATGTATTTGACATCGGTCAGTCCGCGCAAGGCATTGGCGAAAAGAATCTGCAAACCGTCTCCGAATTGATAGAGCATCATGGGCCAGCAGAAGAGAGCTACCAACTTTACGACCTCTTCTTCCGGTGTAAATAAATAACCGATACGTGTGCGGAACAAGAGTAAGAAAGCAATGAAAAGCAGGGCACAGGTATTGATAATCACAAATCCGGCCTGAGCCGCCTTGCGTATTTCCTGATTGTTCCGGCTTCCGTTGAAATTACTTACCCGAATCGATACAGCCGCTCCGATACCATAATAAAGCATAAAGCCTAACGTCGTAATGACACCGCCTACTTGATAAGCCGCCAGAGCCGTACTTCCAATCCATCCCATCATAATGACACTCAGACTGAAAGATCCGGTCTCTACGCCCATTTGGAAACCGACCGGCAAACCCAAGCGTACCAGATTCCGGATACTTTCCCGGTTGATGACGCTTTGTTTGAATCCTTTGACGTATTCCGCATATTTCTTTCTCCGGCAAAAGAGCCAGCAGAATGCGGCCAGCGTCAGGATACGGCTGAAAAGCGTTGATATACCGGCACCTGTCAATCCTAACTCCGGAAATCCGCCATGACCGTAAATGAGAAAGTAATTCCCGATAATATTAACTACATTCGCACTCAGCATGACATACATCGGTGTCAGCGTATCAGTCGTTCCGTCGCTGAATTGCTTGAACGAATTGAACAGCATGGTGAAGACAACCGAGAAGAGTTGCAGAATATAATACGGAATGATATATGGATATAACTCTTTTGGTTGGTTGAGCCAGTCGAGGTTGAAGAGCAAAAACAGCATGCAAAGGCTTAACAGAATACCGACGATGAAGTTAATCGCCAGACTATTTTTCAGCGTAGCGCCTACTTCGGCGTATTGTTTTTGGGCAAACAGCCGACCGACAATGGGAGTCAGTCCGTAAGAAAAGCCCATTCCGAAGATGAAAGCCAGGTTGAAGAAGTTATTCACGAACGAAGCTGCCGCCAGTTCCTGCGTACTGTGGTGGCCCACCATGATATTGTCGGCAAAGCCTACAATAATAATGCCCAGCTGTCCCAGCATAATTGGGACACCCAGGCGTATAGTCTCTTTATAATGATTCATCAGACGGAATTAACCGATTAGTTCAACGGATGTAATTACCACGTTCTCTGTCGGGCGGTCTTGTTTGTTTGTTTTTACGTTTTGAATGGCTTCAACCACTTCAATTCCTTTTACCACTTCACCGTAAACGGTATATTGGTTATCCAGGAAAGGAACGCCGCCTTCCGTCTTATAGATTTCGCGCAATTCTTTCGGGAGTTTGGTTTCGTCTTTCCGCTTTTCGGCTTCCAGTTCCGTTTTTCCGATCAACGTATCACGCAAGATAGCCAGCTCTTCCTTATTGCCGCTCCGGTAATATTCCATGATTTTCGGTTTGTTTTCGGCCTGCAAGCGAGCGAAGATAGATTGCTTCAGCCGGTTTTCCAACTGCTTTTCCATCTGGTTCAATTCTGCTTCCGAGTACTTTTTACCGGTTACGATATAAAACTGTGAAGCCGATGAGGCACGCTCCGGATTCACTTCATCGCCGGTACGGGCAGCACACAGAGCACCTTTCTTATGGAAGTATTTCGGATAATTGAATTCTGCCGGAACCGTATAACCCAAATCGCCGGCGCCTAAAGATTTGTTCATCGGCGCATTCTTCGAAGTTACATCACCACCCTGAATCATAAAATCCTTGATGACGCGGTGAAACAACAATCCGTTGTACGTACCGTCTTTTACCAGCTGGATAAAATTATCCCGGTGCTTGGGTGTTTCATTGTATAATTTCAACTGGATGTCACCCATCGAGGTGTGCATCAGCACTTGCGTTTCGTTCATTTGATTTTCCATTCTCTTTATTTCTCTACTATTTTCATTGATTTAATCTTTATATTCTTGAGCGGACGGTCTTCCGTATTGGTCTCAACCATCTGAATCTTGAATACCGTCTTCATGCCACTTACGACTTCACCAAATACCGTGTATTTATCGTCGAGGTCCGGACGTCCGCCTTCCAGCATATAAGCCTCGCGTTGTTCGGCTGTAAACTTCTTGTTCTGTTCCTTCTCCATCTTGTCCAGTTCCATCTCAGTAAAGAATTTCCCGGTCACAATATAGAACTGCGAAGCCGAAGATGCTCGTTCCGGATTTACATCATCGCTTGTCCGGGCAGCACACAAAGCACCTGCCTTATGGAAATGCTTTGGATAAACAATCTCGGCCGGAACTGTATAATCCGGATCACCGTCACCCAAATGTTTGTCTGCCGGTGCATCCTTCGAGTTAATATCGCCTGCCTGAATCATGAATTGCTTGATCACGCGGTGGAATAACAGGCCATTGTACAGGTTATCCTTCACATTCTTGATAAAATTATCCCGATGCAAAGGCGTATCATTATACAATTTCACCTTGATCTTCCCCATGTCGGTGTCGATCTGCACCAGAATTTCCTTCTCCTCCTGCGCCTTTGCCTCTGCGAAAGGAACAGACAAAGCCATCATGGCTATCAGCAAACTTGTCAATAGGCGTTTCATCATCATCTTCTTGAATTATTGATTAGTAATTTGAATTATGCGAACAAAGGTACAAAATAAAAAGAAATGGCTCAGCGCTCTGCCTTGTTTTTGTGGGGAAGAGAACTCTTTAGAATGAAAACGGAACGAAGAATCCGGATGGGATCGGATAATTTTCCGTATCTTCGCACATCGAAACTCTAAAAATCCAAATCATTATGTTTTCAGGAATTGTAGAAGAAGCTGCCAAGGTGGTAGCGATAGAAAAAGATAAAGGCAACATTCATATTACGATGGAATGTTCGTTTGTGAATGAATTGAAGATCGACCAGAGCGTGGCTCACAATGGTGTGTGCTTGACTGTCGTGAAGAAGACCGATAAAACTTATACGGTAACGGCTATTCAGGAAACATTGGATCGTTCGAACTTAGGGCATCTGGTGCCGGGCAGTCTGGTAAATCTGGAACGAAGCATGCTGATGAATGGCCGACTGGACGGACATATCGTCCAGGGACATGTAGATCAGACGGCTGTTTGTACGAATGTGGAAGAAGCAGACGGCAGCTGGTATTATACGTTCGAATATAAATTCGACAAGGCAATGGCACAGAAAGGGTACGTGACGGTCGAAAAAGGTTCGGTATGCGTAAACGGTGTCAGTCTGACTGTATGCAATTCGCAGGATAACAGCTTCCAGGTAGCGATTATTCCTTATACGCACGATCATACGAACTTCTGCCAGATCGAGAAGGGAACGGTAGTGAACCTCGAATTTGATATCGTGGGAAAATATATCAGCAAGATGATGCAATATAAATAATCTGGAGATGACGACGTTCTTTGATTTGGTGGCCCGGCGGCAAAGCGACCGGGCTTTCGATCCGGACCGTCCGGTCGAGAAGGAAAAAATCCAGCGGATCTTGGAGACAGTCCGTCTGGCTCCTTCGGCCTGCAATTCACAGCCCTGGCATTTTATCGTAGTGGACGATCCGGAGACGAAGAATAAACTGGCGGATGCCGTGGCGAGCAAGATATTGGGTATAAACCATTTCTCGAAGCAGGCGCCGGTACATATCGTAGTGGTAGAAGAGAAACCTAACCTGAGCGCCGGTTTCGGAGCCTGGCTGAAGGATAAGAACTTTGCTCACATCGATGTTGGAATTGCTGCCGCACATCTGGTCTTAGCGGCCGAAGACGAAGGGTTGGGCAGTTGTATCATGGGATGGTTTGACGAGGATAAAGTACGCAAGCTGTTAGGAATTCCTTCCGGCAAGCGTGTGTTACTGGATGTCGTGTTGGGCTATTCAACGCAACCCGACCGGAAAAAGGTTCGGAAAGAACTGGATAAGATTGTCAGTTGGAACCGGTATGAGTAATTCATACCTTCATTGATTCATCAGGTGGAGACAACGGTAAAGAAAAATAGGAGCGGACTGTTCTATTCTAAGAAGGAAGAACAGATAAACTCAATCTCGCATGCTGCCGGATTCGCGTTAGGACTGATTGTCTGTTTCTGCTTTTTAGCGTATTGCCATCAGTACGGTGACGAGTGGGCAACATTAGGTGTTTGGCTTTATCTGGCAGGTATGGGCGGTTCGTATCTGACATCAACGCTTTATCATGCCTTGCGTCATCATAATCCGTTGAAGAAAAGGCTTCGTCAATGGGATCATGCTGCCATATACTGGCATATAGCGGGCAGCTATTCGCCGATTACGTTGACGGTTTTACGCGAGGAAGGTGCATGGGGCTGGGGACTGTTTGCTTTTGTGTGGACCTGTGCTCTTGTCGGAACGGCGGTCAGTTTTCGTAAGATGGAAGAACATAGCCACATAGAAACCCTTTGTTTCATAGTGATGGGCTTGTCTATTTTAGTCGCTTTCGGTCCGTTGTTGGCCGTAGCTGAAACAGCCTGCTACTGGATGATAGCAGAAGGAGTCTGTTATATTACCGGAGCTGTGTTTTATTCTTTCCGTCGTATCCGATATGCCCATTCTATTTTCCATTTCTTTGTTCTGGCCGGTTCTGCCTGTCATATGGTGGCGGTATGGCATGTCTTGAGTCTGGGTGTATCTTGAATAAATGGTCAGTTACTAAATAAAACACGATGAAGTAATGCTAACGATAGAACTACTTTCTGCCGATTTGTCGAGCGAACTGCCTCTTCCTTTTGCGGATGCCGGTATCAAGGCGGGATTTCCGTCTCCGGCTCAGGATTATCTGGAAGGAGCAATCGACTTGAATAAAGAACTGGTTCGTCATCCGGCTACCACTTTTTATGGACGGGTGAAAGGAAACTCCATGATTGATGCAGGCATTGAAGAGGGTGATTTACTGGTGATCGACAAGTCGCTGGAACCACAAGACGGTGATATGGTCGTGGCTTTTATCGACGGAGATTTTACGATCAAGTATGTTCGTCAGGAAAAAGATTGCTTGTGGTTAGTGCCTGCCAACGCCGATTATCAGCCTATCCGAGTGACGGAGGAGAATGACTTTATGGTGTGGGGTGTCGTAACTTATACCATTAAAAAGCGGAACAGGAGACTATGATCGGACTGGTTGACTGCAATAACTTCTATGCCTCGTGCGAACGGGTCTTTAATCCATCCTTGCGGCATGTACCGGTCGTTGTATTGTCGAACAATGATGGTTGTATCGTGGCCCGAAGCAATGAAGCAAAGGCGTTGGGAATTGATATGGGAGTTCCTTTCTATCAGGTGAAAGATCAGTTGGAGAAGGCACAGGTGGCCGTATTCTCGTCCAATTATATTCTATATGGTGACATGAGTCGCCGGGTAATGATGCTGTTGTCTTCTTTTACTCCGCATCTTTCCATCTATTCGATTGATGAGGCTTTTCTGGATCTTCAGGGAATAGCAGAAGGGGAAAAATTACGCGAGTATGGTTTACAACTAGTACGGACAGTAACCAAAGGAACTGGAATCCCGGTTACCTTGGGCATTGCCTCTACAAAGACGTTGGCGAAAGTCGCATCGAAATACGGGAAAAAGTATGCCGGTTATAAAGGCGTATGTCTGATTGACACGGAAGAGAAACGGAAGAAAGCCTTGCAGGATTTCCCGATTGAAGATGTCTGGGGTATCGGGCGGCGGATGCGGAAGCAACTGACTTATTACGGAATTCATACGGCAGCCGACTTCTGTTCCAAATCAGAGTCGTGGATTCGGAAAGAGTTTACGGTGACCGGTGTGCGTACCTGGAAAGAGTTGCAGGGTATTTCTTGTATTGATATAGACGATTTGCCTCAGAAGAAAAGTATCTGTACAAGCCGTAGTTTTGCTGAAGGGATCAGCGAGTTGGCTGTCTTGGAAGAAGCTGTAGCCAACTTTGCGGCCTCGTGTGCCCGTAAATTGCGGGAACAGCATACGTGTTGTCAGGCACTGACTGTTTTTGCCTATACCGGACGCTTCCGGCTGGACTTGCCGCAATGCCATATTCAGGAATATGTTCCCTTGACTGTTCCGACCAATTATCCACCGGAAATTATCCAGGCTGCTTTGCGTGGTTTGCGGACCGGCTGGAGAAAAGGCGACTTCCGGTTTAAGAAGGCCGGAGTTATCGTCTGGAATATCACACCTGACACGGCTATTCAAACACAGTTGTTTGATCCGGTGGACCGCGGGAAGCAGGCAGCCTTGCAGAAAGCCATTGATGAAATTAACCGGAAGAACGGATACCAGATCTTGAAAGTAGCTTCACAGGGAGACGGACGAAAGTGGAATCTGAAGAATGAATACATATCACGGCAATATACAACCAATCTTCGGGATGTCATTGAAGTGAAATCGGAGTAAACGAACTGCTCTTTTGTTTTTTTACTAAATTTGTCGTCAGAAAAGACAAACGAAGATGTTATTACCTTATTTACAAGAGAACCGGATCGAAGCCGGTTGCGATGAGGCCGGACGAGGTTGTCTGGCAGGCGCCGTCTATGCGGCAGCTGTTATCTTGCCTCCTGATTTCAAGAACGAAATGTTGAATGATTCGAAGCAGCTGACCGAAAAACAGCGGTATGCCTTGCGATGTGTGATAGAAGAGTCAGCCTTGGCTTGGGCTGTCGGAATCGTTTCGCCGGAAGAGATCGATCAGATTAACATTCTGAATGCTTCCTTTTTGGCCATGCATCGCGCTATCGACCAGTTGAAGATTCGTCCGGAACATCTGCTGATCGATGGGAACCGCTTTAATCCTTACCCCAATATTCCGCACACAACCATCGTGAAAGGTGACGGGAAGTACCTTTCGATCGCTGCCGCATCCATTTTGGCCAAAACATACCGTGATGATTATATGAATCAGTTACATCGGGAATGTCCTGTCTATGATTGGGATCATAATAAAGGATATCCGACAAAGAAACATCGGGCCGCCATTGCCGAACATGGAATCTCGCCTTACCATCGGAAGAGTTATAATCTGTTGGGCAACGGCCAACTGACCTTGGATTTGTTTTAACCCGATTTCGCCTCGCTATTTATTGATTCGGATAAACGGAAGTACGAGAAACAGCGGGATACAGCAGAGCATCACCCAGATGAAGAAGTGCTGGTAACCGATACATTCCTGAATCCATCCTGAAATCATACCGGGCACCATCATGCCGAGTGCCATAAATCCGGTACTGATGGCATAGTGGGATGTTTTATATTCTCCTTCAGCAAAAAGCATCAGATACATGGTATATCCGGTAAATCCGAATCCGTAACCAAACTGTTCGATGGCAACACAGGTGTTGATAATGGCGAAGTTGTCCGTTTGTACGTATGCCAGATAGAGATAAACCAGGTTAGGAAGCGAGATGGCGAGTGCCATCGGCCAGAGCCAACGTTTTAGGCCGTGCTTCGAAATGGCAATGCCTCCGGCAATTCCTCCTAATAACAGGGCAATGACACCGATGGTTCCATAGACAAATCCCACTTGACCGGTGCTTAATCCTAAACCGCCTTTCTCCGGCTGATCCAGGAGGAACGGAGATGCCAGTTTAACTAATTGCGATTCACCCAAGCGGTACGTCAACATGAAGAGGAGAGCCGGTATAATTCCTTTCTTGGAAAAGAACGACGAAAAGGTCTGTACAAACTCTTTCCAGATACTATGAATGGTGACACCACTTCGCAGTTTGTCGGATGAAGGTTTGGGCAGGATGAATTTATGCCAAAGGGCAAGCGCGATGAAAATTCCTGCCATGACAAAGAAAACCAGGCTCCAGGCCATTGGGATATGACCGGTTGTTTTCTCTAACCAACCGGCCAGCATAACCAGCAAGCCTTGTCCGGTGATCATGGCAATACGGTAACAGGTATTTCGGATGCCGATAAAGAACGCTTGTTGTTCTTCATTCAGTCCGAGCATATAAAACCCATCGGCTGCAATGTCGTGGGTAGCAGAGCAGAAAGCCATCACCCAAAAGAAGGCAAGCGTTGCCTGGAAGAAGAAATCTCCGGGCAAGACAAATGCAATTCCGGCCATTCCGCCACCGATCAGTACCTGCATGATCCAAATCCACCAGCGCTTTGTTTTGATCAGGTCCACAAACGGACTCCAGAGAGGTTTAATTACCCAAGGGAAATATAACCAGCTTGTATAAAGAGCAATGTCCGTATTGGAAACATCGAGTCGTTTGTACATAATGACGGATAACGTCATCACGGCTACATAAGGCAGACCTTCAGCGAAGTATAATGAAGGAATCCAATTCCAAGGAGATTTCTTTGTTGTCATCATGTTTCAGGTATTAGTCTGGTTGGTATTTCAATTACAAATTTATCTGAAATGAATCTTGATCGTTGGCTACCGGAAACTTCCTACGAAAAGAGGCCTGCTTGTCGGCAGATAAGGTACGGGTGAGTAAACACTGCTTACGGTTGTAAGCACATCCTATTCTTTCACCTTTGGGAGAGAACAGAACGGAACCACCGATGTAATTGAATCCTTTTCCGTCTACACCGGTTCGGTTCACTCCACAAACATAAGTCTGGTTTTCGATTGCGCGGGCTTGGAGCAAAGGTTGCCACACCGAAGAACGGACTTCGGGCCAGTTGGCCATATAAATCAGCAGATCGTAGGCATGATCCTGATTTCGGCTCCAGACAGGAAAGCGCAGATCATAACAAATCTGCAGACAAATATTCCATCCCCGGTAAGAAATGATCGGACGTTTGTTTCCGGCTGTGTAGATCTTTGTTTCACCTGCCATGCTGAACAGATGACGTTTGTCATAGTAATAAGTCTGTCCATCCGGTGTAATAAAAAAGGCACGGTTATAATAATGACCATCTTCGCAAGCGATGAAACTTCCTGTGACAGCCATATCCAAAGATGATGCCCAACGTTTAACGGTAGAAATGGTTTCCCCGTTTACATCTTCAGCCAGCGATTGGGCATTCATGGAAAAACCGGTCGTAAACATTTCCGGCAGTACCACTAAATCCGTTTTCCCTTTATTTCCTTTTAAGCGGGATTCGCAAGCTTGTAGATTCTTTTCCTTCTGTTCCCATTCGATGGGAAACTGCAGGAGGCTTATGCGCAAATCATTTTCCATTTTCCTAATAAAAGATACGAGTTTCGTTTTCGGAATAAACGAGAATCAAAAGTGATTCTCACGAGTTTCGTTTTTCAATTTCGTTGGTTCTAAAAAACAAACCGGACGAGAACTAATCCGGTCCGGTTTGTTTTTTATGCTGGGATGATGGACTAACCACCGAAACATTCCGGATGGCAAGCTGTAACACCTTTGTATTTCTCGCGGATAGCAGCCAGATCCTGGTCTGCATTACCCGTTGGATAAAATATCTCTTTAATACCTACTTCCTTTTTTCCGTAATCCATGTATCCTATTAATATGGGAACTTGTGCTTTAAGGGCGATGTAGTAAAATCCTTTTTTCCATTCATCAACCCGTTTTCGCGTTCCTTCAGGAGTAATGGCTACCTGAAATCGGTCGTGTGTCTGAAACATTTCAACCACTTGGTCGGTTAGTGACGTTCGTTTGTCCCGATTAACCGGAATTCCTCCCATACTCTTAAAAATCAGATTTAAGGGGAAGAAAAACCAATCCTTCTTCATTAAGAAACCAGCTGTCAATCCAATGGACGTATAAAACAATTTCCCGATGACAAAATCCCAGTTGCTTGTATGCGGAGCTACACATATGACACATTTCGGGAGTTCTACACCATTGTGCGGTCCCAGTTTCCAGCCAAACCAGCGAAGAAGAGCTCTACAAATAACTTGCATCATGCTTATTTGTTTAATTCGCCAATTTCTGTAGCAATGGCATCGATTTCCTTTTGCAGGTCTTCTCTAAGTTTTTTGTAATAAGCTTTTACCAGTTTTGTATTGTCCTTACCATCCGGTTTGCCGGCACGGCAGATAAAGTTATCTTGCATATCCAGAATCCGAGCCATGATAGAATCTGCAGCCTCAGGATTCGTACCCGGAAGATACAATTTACAAAACATTGCTTCTAGAAATAGATTACCAGCCGTATAGCCGATTTCTTTCTTTAAAATTCTTCTTTTAGCCATAGTCGTTTTATTATTAGAATATCACAAAGCTACAAAATTTACAATTAAATATAAAAGCCTAATCCAAAAAAGCGTAAAAAAGATTATCTTTGCGCTCAGAAAATCATACCATTAAAAGAACTACAGAATGAACAATACAGAGACTACGCCAGAATATGTATTTGAAAGTAGTTGGGAAGTTTGTAATAAGGTTGGCGGAATCTATACGGTTCTTTCGACTAAAGCGCATACTTTGCAACAGATGTTGAGTGATAAGATTATTTTTATCGGACCCGATATTTGGGATAAAACTCAACCATTGGATTTTGTAGATGATCTTAATTTGTTTACCGACTGGAAGCAACATGCAGAATCTACGGAAGGTTTACGGGTGAAAATAGGGCGTTGGAATGTGCCAGGAATGCCTCCTGTCATTTTGGTTGATTTCAAGCCATTCTTCCCGGAAAAAGATGCGTTGTACTACATGATGTGGGAACATTTTCATGTCGATTCTATTCATGCATACGGAGATTATGACGAATCTTGTATTTTTGCCTATGCGGTAGGAAAGGTCATAGAAAGCTTTTATCATTATTATAAATTGGAAAATAAACCGGTTGTCGCTCATTTTAATGAGTGGATGCTGGGAATGGGGGCTTTGTATGTAAAGAAACAATTGCCGAAAGTGGCGACAATCTTTACAACACACGCTACATCTATCGGTCGTTCCATTGCCGGAAACAACAAGGCGTTGTATGCCTATATGGACGGATATAACGGAGATCAGATGGCATATGAGCTGAATATGGAAGCCAAACATTCTATAGAGAAACAGACAGCTCATCAGGTTGATTGTTTTACTACGGTAAGTGATATTACGGCTCGTGAGTGCGAACAGTTGCTGGATAAGAATCCGGATGTTGTAACTCCCAATGGATTTGAACCGAACTTTGTACCTGAGGCTAGAGAATATGCCGTAAAGAGAGCTGAAGCCCGTAAAACGTTATTGAATATGGCCGAGAAGTTATTGGGATATCCGATAGATCCGGACGCATTACTGATTTCTACGAGTGGCCGTTATGAATACCGCAACAAAGGTATTGACGTATTTATTGAAGCCATGAATCGGGTTCGTACCAGCGGACAGTTACAACGTGAAACGATCGCCTTTATCATGGTTCCGGCATGGGTACGGGATGTACGTTCGGATTTAAAGAAAGCAATTGAAATGGATTATCCGAATAAAGAGCCTATGCAATGTCCTTTCATTACACATTGGTTAAATCAGATGCAGGATGACCGGGTAATGAATTACATAGGATATGCCGGTTTTACGAATGCAAAGGATGAAAAGCTGAAGATTATTTTTATTCCTTGTTACTTGGATGGGAAAGATGGCATTCTGAATAAGCCATATTATGATATTCTGATCGGTATGGATGCAACGGTTTATCCTTCTTATTACGAACCATGGGGATATACTCCGTTGGAAAGTATTGCTTTTGGAATTCCTACTATTACTACGAATCTGGCTGGTTTCGGCTTATGGGCCCAGAAAGCTGGTGTATCCGGAAAGGATATAAAAGAAGGAGTTGTGGTGATAGACCGTACGGATTTCAATTATTTCGAGGTAGCAACAGAGATAACCAACCAGATCTTGGCCTTGGCAGATATGGAGGATGAAAAGCGGAAAAACATGATTAAAGATAATTGTTTCGCTTTGGCTCAAAAAGCAGAATGGACAAGATTCATTTCTTACTATAAGGATGCTTTTTCAGTTGCGTTAACTCATGCGAAAGCAAGGAATTCTTGAAAACATTCAATTTCAATCAAATAAATTGCGTATCTTTGTCGCCGTTTGATAAATATATCAAAATAGAAATAAATAAAGGAAACATAAACTAAACTTCACGATAATGAAAATCAAATCAAATGATCCTATTTGGAAGGATGTTTATTCTCAGTCTAAATTGCCCGCCTCTTTAGAAGGGTTGAAAGAAATGTCTACCAATCTTTGGTGGGTGTGGAATCATGAAGGAGCAAAGCTATTTGGAAAAATAGATCCTGCTCTGTGGAAGAAAACAGAAGGAAATCCTGTTCAATTATTGCAGAACCTATCTTTTCAGCGGACAGAAGAAATATTGGCTGATAAAGAATTGATGGCTGAAATCACAAAAGTTTATGCTGATTTCAAAGCTTATATGAATGTGAAGCCAGATCAAACCAAACCGTCTGTTGCTTATTTCAGCATGGAATATGGTTTGACGAATGTTTTGAAAATTTATTCAGGTGGTTTAGGTGTTTTAGCCGGTGACTATCTGAAAGAAGCAAGTGACAGTAATGTCGATATGTGTGCTGTTGGTTTCTTGTATCGTTATGGTTACTTTACACAAACCTTATCGATGGACGGCCAACAGATTGCTAACTATGAAGCACAGAACTTTAATTCTCTTCCATTGGTTCAGGTTATGGAAGAAAATGGTGAACCGATGGTATTGGAAGTCCCTTATCCAGGACGTACGGTTTATGCACATATCTGGAAAGTTAGTGTAGGTCGTGTTCCTTTGTATTTAATGGATACGGATATACCGCAGAATAGTGAATGGGACCGTTCAATTACTCACCAATTGTATGGTGGTGATTGGGAAAACCGTATGAAACAGGAATATCTGTTGGGTATCGGTGGTATCATGATGCTGAACAAGCTGGGTATCAAGAAACAGATTTATCATTGCAATGAAGGACATGCTGCTTTGATCAATGCACAGCGTTTGGTTGACTATATTCAGAAAGAAGGTTTGTCATTCAATCAGGCATTGGAAGTAGTTCGTGCATCTTCACTTTACACTGTACATACGCCGGTTCCTGCTGGACATGACTATTTTGATGAAGGTCTGTTTGGTCGTTATATGGGTGAATTCCCGAACAAATTAGGAATTAGCTGGCAGGAATTCATTGACATGGGACGTGTGAACCCGGGTTCAAATGAAAAGTTCTGTATGAGTACTTTCGCATTGAATACTTGTCAGGAAGCTAATGGTGTAAGTTGGTTACACGGAAAGGTTTCTCAAAGAATGTTTGCTCCTATCTGGAAAGGTTATTTCCCCGATGAATTACATGTTGGATATGTAACGAATGGTGTTCATATGCCTACTTGGGCCTCAACAGAATGGAAAGAGTTCTTCTATAAGAGATTCCATAAGAACTTCTATGCTGATCAGTCTAATCAGAAGTATTGGGAAGCTATCCAGACAATGCCGGATGAGGAAATTTGGAATATCCGTCAGACATTGAAGAACAAGCTGATCAAATACATCAAGAATGAATATAAGACTACTTGGTTGAAGAATCAGGGAGATCCTGCTAAGGTAGTTTCTATTTTGGAAAAGATCAATCCGAATGCTTTGTTGATTGGGTTCGGTCGTCGTTTTGCTACTTACAAGCGTGCACATTTGTTGTTCACAGACTTGGATCGTTTGGCTAAGATTGTCAACAACGAACAGTTCCCGATTCAGTTTGTATTTACAGGAAAAGCTCACCCGGCTGATGGTGGTGGACAAGGATTAATCAAGCATATTATTGAGATTTCTCGTCGTCCTGAATTCCAAGGTAAAATCATTTTCCTTGAGAATTACGACATGCGCTTAGCACGTCACTTGATAGCTGGTGTGGATGTGTGGTTGAATACTCCGACTCGTCCGTTGGAAGCTTCAGGTACATCAGGTGAAAAAGCAGAAATGAACGGTGTATTGAACTTCTCTGTCTTAGACGGATGGTGGTATGAAGGTTATCGCGAAGGTGCTGGTTGGGCATTGACAGATAAGCGTACTTATGAAAACCAGCAGTATCAAGATCAGTTGGATGCCGCTACTATCTATCAGATGTTAGAATCAGAAATAATACCAACCTACTATGCTAAGAATAGTAAAGGTTATTCTCCTGAATGGATTCAATACATCAAGAATTCAATGTCTCAAATCGCTTACAATTATACAATGAAGCGTATGTTGGACGATTATATTGACCGTTTCTATAAGAAGCTGGCTACTCGCTTAGCAGTCCTGGTGAAAGACAATTATGCTAAAGCCAAGGAAATTGCAGCATGGAAGGAAGAAGTTGCTGCTCATTGGGATTGTTTTGAAGTAACTTCATTTACGAGTGATGCTGAATTTGCTGCTAACGGGCCTGTAGTAGGTAAGGAAAGTACTTTCAGCTTGGTAATTGATCGTCATGAGTTGTCTGGTATGTTGGGCGCTGAAGCAATCATTACTAAGGAAGATCCGGAAAAACATCAGACGGTTATCATCGAGAAGAAAGAATTCGAGCTTAAGAAAGAGGAAGGTACAAATATGTACTTTGAATTGAAGATTACTCCGACAGAAGCAGGAAATCATAAGTTAGGTTTCCGTATCTTCCCGAAGAACCCGAACTTGCCTCACCGTATGGACTTCGCTTTTGTACGTTGGATTCAGTTATAATTGACGATATAAAGCGTAATTTCGTACTATAAATACATAAAAAGAGTACATCTTTTTGGAAGGTGTACTCTTTTTTGTATGATCTGATTTGATAAAATCAGATATTTTATTATCTTTGCTTTGTCGGAAAAGGGGTATTAGCTCATCTGGCTAGAGCGTTAGACTGGCAGTCTAAAGGTGATCGGTTCGAGTCCGATATACTCCACTGTTTTATATTACTTTTCGGAATGATTATTTATAACATCACTTTTCATATCGAGAAAGATATTGTACCAGAGTGTTTGAATTTCCTGAAATCCATTTATATTCCATTGGCTACGCAGAGTGGTTTTATGCATTCTCCTTGTTTACATCGTGTTTTACCTCATTCTGAAGAAGAAGAGGGATGTAGCTTTGCTGTACAGTTTCGGGTAAAGAATATTGATACATTAAACTATTGGATAGAGCGGGAAGGTCAAGCCATTTCTCGTCAGTTAATTCAACAATTCGGATCTAAGGTTATCGGATTTACTACGGTTTTGGAGGAAATAGAATTGTAATGGTGAAGGAACGTGTGATATTGGGCATAGATCCAGGTACCATTGTAATGGGTTATGGGGTGTTGTTGGTTTTGAATAATAAGCCATATCTTCAAACAATGGGTGTGCTTCAGTTGAATAAATATGAGGATCACTATTTACGTTTGAAGAAAATCTTTGAGCGGGTATTGGGGCTTATTGATCAGTATCATCCGGATGAGTTGGCTATTGAAGCTCCTTTCTTTGGAAAAAACGTACAGAGTATGCTGAAGTTAGGACGGGCTCAGGGAGTAGCTATGGCGGCAGCGATGGAACGAGATGTACCAATCTTTGAATACGCTCCATTAAAGATCAAGCAGGCAATTACGGGAAATGGAAATGCTTCAAAGGAACAGGTTGCCGGAGTATTAAAGAGCTATTTGCGGATTAAAGAGGAAAATATGTTACCGCAATTGGATGCTACAGACGGACTAGCTGCCGCTGTATGTCATTTTTTCCAGAGTAGTTCGCCAGTCCTTGAGAAAAAATATACCAATTGGGGAGATTTTATCCAAAAAAATCCTGATAAAGTACATAAAAAATGACAGTCATTGTATCTGTTATTCAGATAATGACTGTCATTCTTTCAAATAATTTGTTGGTTATACTGTGTTGTATTTATACAATACCTTGAGCCATCATGGCACGAGCTACCTTCATAAATCCGGCAATATTGGCACCTTTCACATAGTTGATGTATTCACCTTCACGGCCATGTTCTACACATTGGTGATGGATATTGCTCATGATTTGATGCAAACGTGCGTCAACTTCTTCTGCACTCCAAGAAATATGCATTGCATTTTGTGTCATTTCCAAGCCTGAAGTAGCTACACCTCCTGCATTAACAGCCTTACCCGGAGCAAACAGCTGCTTATGTTCGATAAACATGTCAACAGCTTCAGCTGTACATCCCATGTTGGATACTTCTGCTACACATAAAGTATTATTTTCAATCAACATTTTTGCGTCGTTAGCATCCAATTCATTTTGAGTTGCACAAGGTAATGCTATGTCAACTTTTTGTTCCCAAGGCTTACGTCCAGGATAGAATGTTGCGTTTGGGAATTCTTCAACATAAGGGGCAACTACATCGTTTCCAGAAGCACGGAGTTCTAACATGTAATCTATTTTCTTACCGGATATACCTTCCGGATCATATACATAGCCGTCAGGACCCGAGATAGTCACTACTTTAGCTCCTAATTCTGTTGCTTTTGTGGCTGCACCCCAAGCTACGTTTCCGAAACCAGAGATTGCAACTGTTTTACCTTTTATGTCGATTCCGTGTTCATCTAGCATTTGATGAACGAAATACAAAGCTCCAAAGCCTGTTGCTTCTGGGCGCAAAATAGAACCACCGAATTCCATTCCCTTACCAGTAAAGGTTCCCGTATTCTCACGAGCCAGTTTCTTATACATTCCATATAGATAACCAATCTCACGACCTCCAACTCCAATATCACCGGCTGGAACATCTGTATCCGGACCTATATTACGCCATAATTCCAATATAAAGGATTGACAGAAACGCATTATTTCAGCATCACTCTTTCCTCTGGGAGCAAAGTCTGAACCACCTTTTCCTCCACCCATAGGTAATGTTGTAAGCGCGTTCTTGAAAGTTTGTTCGAATCCTAAGAATTTCAGGATTGATAAATTAACGGATGGATGGAAACGCAGACCACCTTTGTACGGGCCGATCGCATTGTTGAACTGAACACGATAGCCTAAGTTAATCTGAACTTCTCCTTTATCGTCCACCCAAGGTACACGGAATGTAAATATACGATCCGGCTCTACAAGACGTTCTATTATTTTAGCCTTTTCAAACTCTGGGTGCTCGTTGTACACCTCTTCTATTGATAAAAGAACTTCTTTAACGGCTTGCAAGTACTCTTTTTCTCCCGGGTGCTTGGCTTCCAGTGATGATAAAATAGCTTCTGTTTTCATATTGTAATCGCTTTAAGTCTAACATTATGTTTGCAAAGATAGCGATCACATTGGAATAAACAAGATTTTAGCTTACAATTTGAAAGAAATTAGTTATGTTTTTAAGCATACAACAATTTGGTGGATAAACTTGTTCTATAAGAAGTTTACCAAAATTTGTTTTGACTTGGATTGTATTCGAATCCTACAGATTCCAACTCTTCAACCAGACTTTTTTTATTTACATGCATATCATCGCATAATTCATCCAGCGATTTATAATGATCTCTTAAATTGGTATTGATGAAGCTGAATAGGATCATCGGATCTTTGGGTAGTTCCATTTGTTTTTACGTTTATTATAAATATGATAACCTTATTATTCGGGGTGCAAAGTTACGATATTTTTCCCTGAGTTGTTTAGTTGTGGTTCGTTCTTTAAGGTAAAAATACCGGAGAACAAGTTTACGTTTCATCAACGGTGTAACTTGTTTCCGGTATTAGAAATTGTTTATTCAAATGTATATAAATTAATCAGAAGTGATGTTTTTTATTTCGACATCTTTTTTCTGCGTTCCATTTCAGCTTTCAGCATCCGAAGTTCACGTCCTGTTTGTCCCGCTACAGATGTATTTTCTTCGGCCCGTCTGATTAGATATGGAAGAACATCATTAACACGCGCATAAGGAACATATTTGGTTACGTTATATCCCTCATGAGCCAAATTGAATGAAATATTGTCGCTCATTCCTAGTAGCTGAGCGAAGAATATCCGAGGATCATTCTTTTTTAATCCTTTTTCTTCTATCAATTTAGCTAATTTGTAATTACTTTCTTCGTTGTGAGTACCAAGGAATAATTCGAAACGGTCGATATGTTCGACAACAAAACGTACCCCTGCATCATAGTTCTCATCTGTTGCCTGTTTGTCTTTGCAAATAGGATCCGGATAACCCATAGCCGCTGCCCGGGCACGTTCTTCTTCCATGTAAGCTCCGCGTACGAATTTTATACCGGGAATATAATCTTTCTCAAGAGCATCGGCATAGATTTTCTGCAGATAAGCCATACGGTCGTGCCGGTACATTTGCAGGGTCGCAAAAACAATTGCACGTTTCTTGTTGAATTTGCGCATAGCTTCGTCTGTTAATTTATCTATGGCATCCTGGAAGCAGTAATCTTCTGCATCAACCAGGATACGTACATCATTGTCGTATGCCCGTTGGCATAAGGCCATGAAGCGCTCTTTAAATTCCCTAAAGGCTTTTACTTCCTCTATTGTTAGCTCACTGTGTCTTTCCGAAGCTTTAGCAAGCAATTCATCTGTTGTAATGGTAGAAGGTTTGAAAACGGCATAGGCTAGATTTTTGTTTTCTTTGGCATAGTCGATGGAACGAATGGTTTCTTCAAACGTTGCCTGTATACCTTCTGGAGTTTGTTCTCCTTCAGCCGAGAAATCAAGTGTTGACATCACATTGAATTCTTTCAGATGATTGATCGCTTTTTCACAATCCTGCAAGGTTTCTCCACCGACAAATTGTTTATATAATGTAGGCTTTACAGCCCAAGCCAGTGGAAAGTGGATCTTCAACGCGATCATTGTTCCCCATTTAGCAAACTTAACCAATCCGGGATATTTGATCGTATTGAACAGAAGGTAAGCATTTTTCAGCTCACCTTCACTTTTTGCCGAAAAGGCAATTTCTGTATTATTAAAATCAAGCATGATTGTCTTGTAATTACAAGGTTAACGACTCTAACTTTGATTTTATTCTTCTCCTAAGAACGGATAACCGTAACTGGTTGGAGGAACTAATGTTTCTTTGATACAACGAGGATTTGTCCAGCGTATTAAGTTCAATGGACCACCTGCTTTGTCGTTTGTACCTGATGCACGAGAACCACCAAACGGTTGTTGAGCAATAACGGCTCCTGTCGGTTTGTCATTAATGTAGAAGTTACCGGCAGAATAACGCAAAATATTAAATGCTTTATCGATGGCATAACGGTCGTATGCGAAGATTGATCCTGTTAAACCATAAGGAGATGTACGATCGCAAAGTTGTAATGTTTCTTCGTAATCTTTGTCTTCATATACGTAGACGGTGATAACCGGGCCAAAGATTTCTTCAACCATACTCTTGAACATCGGATTGGTTGTTTGGATAACTGTTGGCTCAACAAAATAACCTACAGATTTGTCTCCGTGACCACCAAACAGAATTTCAGCATCAGGTGATTGCTTTGCATATTCGATATAACTCATGATATTATCGAATGAAGCTTCATCGATAACGGCATTGATGAAGTTTGTAAAGTCGCGTACATCACCCATCTTGATTTCTTTCAGCATATCGCCTACATATTCTTTTACATCTTTCCATAAAGATGCTGGAATATATGCACGAGAACCAGCCGAGCATTTCTGTCCCTGATATTCAAATGCCCCTCTTACAATCGCAGTTGCTACATCTAATGCAGAAGCAGACGGATGGGCAAAGATATAATTCTTACCACCTGTTTCTCCAACTATTTTAGGATATGATTTATAATGACCTAAGTTTTCGCCGATTTGACGCCATAAAGTATTGAACGTTGTCGTTGAACCGGTGAAATGGAATCCAGCCAAATCCGGACTAGCCGTGATTACTTTACCGATAACACTACCTTGACCCGGGATGAAGTTGACAACACCGTCTGGTAAACCTGCTTCCTTGAATACTTTCATCAAGAAATAGTTAGAATACAAAGCAGTCGTAGAAGGTTTCCATACGGCAACGTTACCCATCATGGCAGGAGCCATATTCAAGTTAGAAGCAATGGATGTGAAGTTGAATGGTGTCAGAGAAAAGACAAAACCTTCTAATGCACGGTATTCCATCCGGTTTAGAATGCCTTTTTCTGAATAGGGTTGATCAGCATAAACCTGGCTGGCGTAGAATGTACTGAAACGAAGGAAGTCAATCAATTCGCAAGGAGCATCAATTTCTGCCTGGAATGGATTCTTACTTTGTCCTAACATAACAGAAGCATTCAAAATATAGCGGTACTTGGTTGCCAAAAGCTCTGCAACACGTAACATCAGAGAAGCACGTTCTACCCAAGGCAGATCTGACCATTCTTTGTGTGCCTTCATTGCAGCATCAATGGCCATTTGTACTTCTTTTTCTCCAGCTTTGTGATAGGTTGCCAAAACATGGTGATGATCGTGCGGCATAACGACATTGCCAGTATTACCTGTGTAAACTTCTTTTCCACCAATAATAAGAGGTATTTCCCATTTTTCTGAAGCTAATTGTGCCAAGGCACTTTTTAAAGCTTTTTTCTCACTTGAACCGGGAGCGTATGATTTTACCGGTTCGTTCTCTGGCTTGGGAAATCTAAAAATTGCATTATCCATAAGGTATTAATTTGTTTAATGGTTATCTTTTTAAATTATCTCCGTAAACATAGTCAAATTCTTTCAAATGTAAATGATTTGAAGCGTTAAAAAAACACTACAAAACAAATTTGTCCATTTTATTTAAAACTGGTATAATTGGATCGGGATTTGAGTCTGATAAAAATGTATTTCCAAACTATAAAACGGTTCTTATATAATTATGTATAGGAGCCTTGAAAAACACTTCTCGAGAGTTTTGATTTTAATTCTCGTGACTTTTATTTTTGATTCTCGTTGGTTTTGTAACGCTAGGAGCGGAGAAAGGATGGACGTTATTTATCTGTATCGTCAGTCGGAAAGATAAACAATTTAGGGGGGATGAGGATTCATTGTTGAAAATAACCCGGAAGGAAAATGTGAAGTGATTTTTATGAAAAAAGACTTTATCGGATATAAATATCAAATTTCCTGAAAATATATTGTTTTTCTGAAATATATTGAGTAATATTGCCGCTGAAAGAGCAAAATAATAAAATAAAATGAGAAACCGATTGCGTACCGACAACATGTATCATACATGGGCTTTAATGACCCCTTGGGGGGTTAGTATTTGACACTTCCGTTCGAGTGGACAAGATTTGTTCCTGCATTATTAGGAATACCGAACGTAAATTCTTGCTCGTCCACATTTAATTTTCAGTTTTATTCATTTAGTATTAATACAGGAGAATAATTTCAGGGGAAACTTTGTCTTCTTCTTTACGTCGGAAATTATTGTCCGCTAATTCGATATAAGGATGAAAGTATTAAAATTTGGAGGTACTTCCGTTGGTACAGTTGAAAGTATTTTAAGTGTAAAGAAAATTGTAGAGGCGATTGATGAGCCTGTAATTGTAGTTGTTTCCGCTTTAGGTGGTATAACCGATAAATTGTTGCAAACTTCAATGATGGCTGCTCAAGGAGATGTTGCTTATGAAAAAGAGTTCTCGGCCATTATTACTCGTCATTTAGATGTGATAGAAGGGGTTATTCCTGATCTGGAGACACGGCGCAGTGTACAACGGCGTGCCATGGGATTATTGGACGAATTAGGAAATATCTTGAGAGGTGTATTTCTGATCAATGATCTTTCTGTGAAAACTTCCGATACAATTGTTAGTTATGGAGAACGACTGTCTTCCTTGATTGTTTCCCATGTGATTAACGATGCTCAATTATTTGATTCCCGAAAATTCATCAAGACGGTTAAACAGTTTAATAAGCATGTTGTGGATTTTGAACAGACGAATCAGTTGATTCGGGAAACTTTTAATCCACTGCCAAAGGTTTCTCTTGTTCCTGGTTTTATATCAACTAGTCGGGATAATGGTGAGATCACTAATTTAGGTAGAGGTGGTTCTGATTATACGGCATCTATCCTGGCAACTGCTTTGGATGCTTCTGTCTTGGAAATATGGACTGATGTAGACGGCTTTATGACGGCAGATCCGCGGGTTATCAATTCTGCATATGTAATAGACCGGTTGAGTTTTACAGAGGCAATGGAGTTGTGTAACTTTGGTGCTAAGGTAATTTATCCGCCAACCATTTATCCGGTTTATCATAAGAATATACCGATCCGTATCCGTAACACGTTCAATCCGGATGCTCCGGGTACTTATATTTCTCGGGAGAAGGAGAAATATGATGGTAAGGCATTGATTAAAGGAATATCTTCTATTAATGATACATGTCTGATTACTGTACAAGGTTTGGGTATGGTGGGAGTAATTGGTGTGAATTACCGTATCTTCAAAACTTTGGCCAAGAATGGAATCAGTGTGTTTATGGTTTCTCAAGCCAGTTCAGAGAATAATACGACTTTCGCTGTCCGGAATGCGGATGCAGATCTGGCAGTTGAGGTTTTGGATAAAGAATTTGCTGCCGAACGGGCTCAAGGGGATATGAATGATACGGTGGCAGAGAAAGATCTGGCAACGGTGGCTATCGTAGGAGAAAATATGAAACGGACTCCGGGTATTGCCGGTAAATTGTTTGGAACGTTAGGACGTGCAGGTATCAGTGTGATTGCTTGTGCACAAGGAGCTTCCGAGACGAATATATCGTTTGTTATTAAACATAAATATTTACGGAAAGCCTTGAACTCCATCCATGATTCCTTTTTTCTGTCCGAATATAAGGTCTTGAATTTATTCGTGGTTGGTATCGGTACCGTAGGTGGAAACTTATTGGAACAGATTCGTTTGCAACAGCCTAAGCTGATGGAACAGAATGGTTTGAAGCTGAATATTGTTGGTATTGCCAATTCGCGGAAAGCGTTGATCTGTCGGGATGGCATTAACTTGGATAATTACCGGGAAGAACTGGAAACTAATGGAATGGACAGTACGCCGGAAACGTTATGCGAACAGGTCTTGAAGATGAATATTTTCAATTCCGTTTTTGTGGACTGCACGGCTAGTCCGGATGTGGCCGCACTTTATGCCCGTTTGATGAATGGAAACGTATCTGTTGTGGCTGCAAATAAAGAGGCCGCTTCTTCTTCTTATGAGAATTATCAATTATTAAAGGAAACAGCCCGTCATCGGGGAATCAAATTTTTGTTTGAAACCAATGTAGGAGCTGGTTTACCTATTATTAATACAATGAACGATCTTCGTAACAGCGGAGATCATATTTTGAAGTTGGAAGCCGTGCTTTCGGGTACCTTAAATTTCATATTCAATACGATTAGTCCGGAAATCCCGTTAAGTCAGGCAATACGAATGGCGATGGATGCAGGGTATGCTGAGCCAGATCCTCGTATAGACTTAAGTGGAAAGGATGTCATTCGTAAATTAGTTATTTTGGCTCGTGAAGCTGGATATCAGGTGGAACAGTCGGATGTGAAGAAAGAACTCTTTATTCCTGATTCTTATTTCCAGGGGTCTTTGGATGATTTCTGGAAGAATATTCCACAAATGGATTTGGAATTTGAAGAAAAAAGAAGACGTTTGGAAGAAGAACATAAACGTTTACGTTTTGTTGCCAAAATGGAAGATGGCGTTTGTCAGGTAGGCTTACAGGCATTCGATAGTCATCATCCGTTTTATGAATTGGAAGGAAGCAATAACATCATTATGATTTCAACCGAACGCTATCATGATTACCCGATGATTATTAAAGGTTATGGAGCGGGCGCAGATGTGACAGCTGCAGGTGTCTTTGCTGATATTATTTCAATTGCGAATATTCGTTGATCTCAAGTTAATACAATAGGTTGTTTATGAAAACACTCATTATTTTAGGAGACGGAATGGCTGATGAGCCGATAGCAGAATTGGGAGGAAAAACCCCGTTACAATATGCTGATACACCAGCAATGGATATGTTGGCTCGCTTAGGAGTTACCGGCCGATTGAAAACTGTTGCAGATGGTTTCCATCCGGGAAGTGAAGTGGCTAATATGGCTGTTTTGGGCTATGATTTGCCCACTGTTTATGAAGGAAGGGGTGTTTTGGAAGCAGCTAGTATGGGAGTTGAACTGCAACCCGGTGATATGGCTATGCGTTGTAATTTGGTTTGTTTGGAAGGCGACTTGTTGAAAAATCATTCGGCAGGGCATATCAAAACGGAAGAAGCAGATCTCTTGATACAAACCCTGAATGCTGAACTGGGATCGGAACGAGTTCGATTTTATACAGGTGTATCTTATCGACATTTGTTGGTGATAAAGGGGGGCGACAAGCGATTGGTTTGTACACCACCCCATGATATTCCTTTGCAACCTTATCGTCCGAATTTGATCCGGGCTGAAGTAACTGAAGCTGAAGAAACAGCTGCTTTGCTGAATCTGTTGATCGAACGGTCGCAAGAAGTCTTGAAAGATCACCCGGTAAATATAAAGCGAATTCAGGAAGGACATGATCCGGCTAACAGTATCTGGCCGTGGTCTCCGGGAGTGCGTCCAGCGATGCAGACATTAAAGTCATTATATGGCATTCAGAGTAGTTCTGTTATATCGGCGGTCGATCTGATACGGGGAATCGGTGTTTATGCCGGAATGAAAGTCATTCAAGTAGAAGGTGCTACCGGATTGTATGATACCAATTATGAAGGAAAAGCTACTGCTGCTTTGGAAGCCTTAAAGACGGATGATCTGGTTTACTTGCATGTGGAAGCTAGTGATGAGGCCGGACACGAAGGTGATGTTCGTTTGAAAATACAAACTATCGAAGATCTGGACCATCGCATTGTTGGTCCGGTGCTTCAGGCTTTGCAAACATGGGAGGAACCGGTTGCTATTGCAGTTCTGCCTGATCATCCGACACCGTGTTCTATCCGGACACATACGAATGTCCCGGTACCTTTCCTGATCTATCGTCCCGGTGATGAACCGGATTCGGTAACTGAATTCGATGAGATCTCGGTAGGAAACGGGAAATATGGTCTGCTGGAAAAAGATGAATTTATCAAACTGTTAATTAAATCAGAGAAGTAATTATGAAATACTATAGTACGAATCGGCAAGCGCCGATGGCATCTTTAGAAGAAGCCGTAGTGAAAGGGTTGGCAGGAGATAAAGGCTTGTATATGCCGGAACGTATCCCGTCGTTGGATCAATCCTTTATCCAAAACATGAAGCATCTTTCTTTTCAGGAAATCGCTTGTACAGTGGCTCAGGCTTTCTTTGGAGAGGATATAGAGGAAGAAACTCTTCGGCAGATTGTTTGTGATACATTGTCTTTTGACACGCCGGTAGTAAACGTAACGGAAAATATTTATAGTCTGGAGCTTTTCCACGGTCCGACATTGGCATTCAAAGATGTTGGTGCCCGGTTTATGGCACGATTGCTGGGATATTTTATCCGGAAAGAAGGGCTGAAGCAAGTAAATGTGCTGGTAGCTACTTCCGGAGATACGGGTAGTGCCGTAGCAAACGGTTTCTTAGGGGTGGAAGGAATCCATGTCTATGTCTTATATCCGAAAGGTAAGGTAAGTCCGATTCAGGAATGTCAGTTTACTACCTTGGGACAGAATATAACCGCTTTGGAGATAGACGGTACTTTCGATGACTGTCAGGCTTTGGTGAAATCGGCTTTCATGGATGAAGATTTGAATGCACATCTGAAGCTGACTTCTGCCAATTCTATCAACGTGGCGCGTTTTCTGCCGCAGTCGTTCTATTATTTCCATGCTTACGCGCAGTTGGATAAATTAGGGAAAGCTGATCATTTAGTATGTTGTGTTCCGAGTGGAAACTTTGGGAATATAACCGCTGGTCTGTTTGCTCAACGCATGGGATTACCGATTCAGCATTTTATTGCGGCGAATAACCGGAATGATGTCTTTTGGGAATATTTGAATACCGGTATTTATACGCCACGGCCTTCGGTACAGACCATCGCCAATGCCATGGATGTCGGAGCCCCCAGTAATTTTGCTCGTATCCTGGCTCTATATGAAGAGAGCGAAGATGTACATGCTGAAGTCTGCAAACATATATCAGGAGCTCATTATACCGACGAGGAAATAGCCGAAACGATCCGGAATACCTATCAGCAAACAGGCTATTTGCTGGATCCGCATGGTGCCTGTGGTTTCCAAGCCTTGAAGGATTATTTACCAGAAGACGCTTGTGGGGTATTCTTAGAAACTGCACATCCAGCCAAATTCAAGGGTACTGTCGACCATATCTTGGGTAGCGATATTCCTATTCCAGAAAAACTACAAAACTTCATGAAAGGAGAGAAAAAAAGCATCGAACTGACAAAGGATTTTGACGCCTTTAAGGGGTGTTTGATGGAGCAATAAGAGAGAGAAAAATGACTGGTCTAGGCTGGAGAATAATTATTTGAACATTTGTTCCAAAGTCGTAGGCTTCATATTTAAAACTAACGGGAATCAAAAACAATTGTAACGAGAACTGTTTTTGATTCCCGTTGCTTTTAAAAGAAATGCAACATGTTTATTATAGATTTCCGATAAAAAGGAAAAGCTGATTTTATACCCCCTCCGTAATAACCTTCCATAAGTTGTCGGATGGTACGGGTGCAATGATTTCGATAGCTTCTTTTGATACCGGATGGATAAATGAGGCACTGTGGGCATGTAAACTGATACCGCCATCAGGATTAGAACGATCGAAACCGTATTTAAGGTCTCCTTTGATCGGACATCCCATTTTGGCCAGCTGACACCGGATCTGATGATGGCGACCGGTTTTTAAATCAATTTCCAGGAGATAGTATTTATCGGAATGTGCCAGCAGCCGATAGTGCAGAACCGCTTTCTTTGCGTTAGGACGCTCCGTGTCATAAGCATAACTTTTGTTCTGCTTCTCGTTTCGGACTAACCAGTTTACCAGTTCATCTTCTTCTTTAGGCGGACGATTCTTTACGATAGCCCAATAGGTTTTCTTAACGGCTCCTGTACGGAACATCTCATTCAAACGAGTCAACGCCTTGCTGGTCTTGGCAAAAATAACGACGCCACTTACCGGACGATCCAAGCGATGGGTAACACCGACGAATACATTCCCCGGTTTGTTATACTTTTTCTTCAGCCAGTCTTTCAGCAGGTCTGAGAGCGGAGTGTCACCTGTCTTGTCGCCTTGTACGATTTCCCGGCAGGTTTTGTTGACTGCTATGATGTGATTGTCTTCGTAGATGACTTCCAAATTTATTGACTATTAATAATTGACAATGGACAATTGATCTGAAAAATGTCCAGAAATCAATTGTCCATTACCAATTGGGTTTTACATATTCATACCACCATCAACCTGAATAACTTGACCTGATACGTAAGATGACATATCAGAAGCCAGGAAAGTAGCGATGTTGGCAACATCTTCCGGAGTACCACCACGACGCAAAGGAATCTTCTTGCACCATTCCTGACGGATTTCTTCAGACAAAGCAGCTGTCATGTCTGTAATGATAAAGCCCGGAGCAATTGCATTGGCACGAATACCACGAGAACCTAATTCTTGTGCGATAGATTTAGCCAAACCAATCATACCGGCTTTAGAAGCAGAATAGTTACATTGTCCGGCATTTCCGTGTACACCTACTACAGAAGCCATGTTGATAATACTACCTGAACGCTGCTTCATCATGATAGGAGTACAAGCATGGATAAAGTTGAATGCTGATTTCAAATTGACATTCAGTACGGCATCCCACTGTCCTTCGCTCATACGCATCATCAGACCGTCTTTGGTAATACCAGCATTGTTTACCAAAACATCAATACGCCCGAAATCTTTTACGATTTCTGCTACAACCTGATGTGTTTCTTCGAAGTTGGCAGCATTGGATGCATATCCTTTAGCTTTCACGCCTAATGCTTCCAATTCTTTCTGTGTTGCCAGACCATTCTCATCGATTACCAAATCGGTGAATGCAATGTTTGCTCCTTCAGAAGCAAATTTTAAAGCAACAGCTTTACCGATACCACGGGCAGCGCCTGTAATAACGGCTACTTTACCTTCCAATAGTTTCATATTCTTTTTTCTCTTTTAAAGATTAACATTTAATCAAACAAGCACCCGTTGAATAACCTCCGCCAAAGACGGTCAAGGCTATTAGGTCGTTTTTCTTGAACTTATGTGCATTTTGTGCATACACTAAGGCTGAACTGACAGATCCGGTGTTTCCTAATTCTTCAATGTTGTGTAAGAATTTTTCTTCCGGCAAGTTCAGTTGTTTGGCAATATTAGCCATGATACGCATATTTGCCTGATGACCGATGAAGTAACTCAGGTCATCTAATGTATATCCGTTCTTTTCCAGCAGAGACAATACGTTCTTAGGCATATAGGTACAAGCCTGCATGAATACATCACGGCCTTCTGGCATCATAATACCACCGTCACGCGGACGTAAATGTACTGCTTCGGGAGCTTTCGGTAAATAACCTAATCCCTGTGTATATACTTCGATAACTTCGGCATCTTTTTCTGTAATTCGTTCTTTGGATAAAAAGAAAGCAGCAGCGGCGTCTCCCCATAGATGTCCGGCTTTCGGATCAGTCTCGTTCCAATAGGCCGAGTTTTTATCAGCTCCTAAGATGAGGGCCTTGCTGGCTTTCCCCATAGCAAAATAACCTTCTACTACTTCTAGCGCATTGATGAATGAAGAACAGGCAGAAGATAGATACAAAGCTTTCGCATTTGTGATGTTAAATTCGAACTGAGCGTTATGGGCTGCCGTAGCAACTGTATCATAAGGTGAATAGGAAGCGGAGATGATAAGATCTACCTCTGTAATGTCGTAAGGTAATTGAGGCAGGGCATTCCGAAGAGCTTCCATACTCATGGTGTTAATATTTTCTTCCGGTTTAGCGATTGAACGGGTACGGATTCCTGTACGTTGTTCGATCCATTCGCTGGTTAGGCCATTCAACTCCAAAAAATGTTGGTTATCTACCCGCGCTTCGGGTATATAAAAACCTGTCGCATTAATATACATCGTCTCTTGATTATTTCTTTATCTTAATACCATTGAATATTAAATTCACTACATTGTCTCTACGTTTGATGCGTTGGCTGATGTTATCGCCCATGATACCTCGGATATAGGGTACTTCCAATCCCTTTAGAGCATGGTGTAAAACCAACGCAGTAATATCGGTGTCGGGCATAGAAAATATACCTTCTTTCACGCCGTCGTCGAGTATGCTTTTCAGAATTTCAATTTCGCGCATATCAAAACTTTTGCGGACTTTTTCTACACGCCAAATATCTCGGAAAAAGGTAGCTCGTAATGTACCGTTACGGAAAACCAATGCTTTTACTGCATCCAGGCGGGCATATATGAAGGTCATCAGTTTTTCGTCGGCAGGTAAATCCTTTTCGGCAACGTCACACAACATCTTATGCAGGCGGTTAAGTTCTGATTCAACTACTGCCAGATAGATTTCGTTCTTGCTTTTGAAATAGGTATATAATGTCCGGCGTCCTTTCTTGGAAGCCAGTGCAATATCATTCATTGTGGTATTATCAACCCCCATGCGGGCAAACAGTTGTCTGGCCACATCGATTAACATTTCCCTCGTTTTTGAAACTGTCATCGGCATAACGTATTGCACATTTTAAATAGAATTGTGCGCAAAAGTACTTAAAAAGAATCATATAATAACAAGCTGGATAAAAAAACTTGCGAAAAATTTGTTCTTTGTAAAAATTGTCTTACCTTTGCACCCGAAATCATTCAAATAATGATTAAACTAGATCGCGGAGTGGAGCAGTGGTAGCTCGTTGGGCTCATAACCCAAAGGTCGTCTGTTCGAATCAGGCCTCCGCAACAAAGCAGAATCAGGAAGAGGATCCAATAGATTTGGATTCTCTTTTTTATTTGTAATAATGATTCTATATTGATGTAAAAAACAAAAGAAACGGGAATCGATTCCGATTCCCGTTTCTTTTGTTTTTGATCTTCGTTTATTTTAATCAGACTTCTCCTCCAGCTCCGGTGAAACTGGTCAGACTGATGGTTTCTTGTTCTGTAAATGCTTCGCGTCTATACTTGCAGTGTTGGAGTGCACACGTATTACATTTCAGCTTGTCAAAGATATTACACGGATCCAAATGGATAGTTAGCTGTACCTTATTTGCATATTTGTCACGTAGAAGATCTTGCAGTTTGGCTGCTTCCTGATGACCTTCTTCGATGGTATAATACCAGGGTATCGTCAAATCGCAGTCAATATACAGATAACTTCCAGACTTGATGATGCGTGTATTATGTATGTCAATCCATTCCGGCGGACGCTTTTCGTTCAGTGTTTGGACGAGATCATTTAATAACTGTTCGTCGGCTGCATCCAGCAGGTTGGCAATTGTCTTGCGCAGAATGGATATTCCGGTTCCAGCAATTAAGCCTCCGAACAATAACGCCAGTAAACTATCAATCCAAACAATTTGGGTTAAATAGAGTACAACAAGACCTGCTACCAGACCGATGGTTGAGTAGGTATCGGATTGTAAATGCTTTCCTCCGGCAATCAAGGCCATGGAGTTATAGCGTTTCCCAATACGGATACTATACCATCCCATCAGATAATTAAGTAATCCGGAGAAAGCAACAATGTAGATACCGATATCCAAGTGCATAACTTCTACCGGTGAAAACAGACGCATGATACCTTCGTAAATGATCATGGCGCCGGCAATACTGATAAGTATACCTTCTATAGAAGCGGATATCAGTTCTATTTTCCCGTGTCCGAATGGATGATGTTCGTCTTTCGGCAGAGCGCTCCAGCACAGACTGCCTAAACTGATGAATCCGGCAACGACATTGACAATACTTTCCAAGGCATCCGTCAGGACTCCTACAGACTGTGTGATGTAATAGGCTATAAATTTACCTATCAGAATCAGACAAGAGATGGTTACAATGTATTTTTGTACCTTCTGTTTTAATGCTTCTTCATCTATTTGTTTTTCCATTTTAAATAGATTGAATTAAACATATGGATTCGGATTATTCTACATATAGAACCAATCCTTTCAGATATTCTCCTTCCGGATGATAGATATTGACCGGATGATCGGCCGGTTGTGTCAATTGATGCAGGATGCGGACATTTCTTCCGGCTTGGGCTGCAGCGCTAAAAACAGCCAGTCTGAAATTCTCTTTGCTGACAACCTGAGAGCAAGAGAACGTGAACAAAATACCTCCCGGCTGAATCTTCTCGAATGCTATGGCATTCAGCTTGCGGTATCCTTGCAGGGCATTGCGCAAAACATTCTTATGCTTGGCAAAAGCCGGAGGATCAAGGATGATCAAGTCGTAATTATTTCCCATCCGTTCCAGGTATTTGAATGCATCTTCGGCAAATGCCTGATGTCGGGGATCTCCGGGAAAGTTTAACTCTACATTTCGGTTTGTCAACGAAATGGCTTTGGCCGAGCTGTCAACAGAATGTACTAACTTGGCTCCGCCTCGCATGGCATAGAAAGAAAATCCACCGGTATAGCAGAACATATTCAAGACAGACCTGCCTTTAGAGTAATGTTCCAGTAAAGAACGGTTTTCCCGTTGGTCAACAAAGAAACCGGTTTTTTGTCCTTTTTGCCAGTCTACGCAAAACTTCAATCCGTTTTCCAACGCGATATCTTCTACATCATGTCCGTAGATATATCCGTTTTCACTGTTGAGGTCTGCTTTGTAAGGCAATGTTGTCTCCGATTTGTAGTAGATATTCTGTAGCGTATCGCCCAATACTTCTTTCAATGCTTCGGCAATCTCAAGCCGGTATTTGTGCATTCCTACTGAATGTGCCTGCATGACAGCAGTATGTGCATACATATCTATTACCAATCCGGGCAGACTGTCGCCTTCTCCGTGTACCAATCGGTATGTATTGTTGTTGGGAGTATTGGCTAATCCCAAAATACAACGTAATTGATAGGCAGAACGGATTCTTTCCACCCAGAATGTATGATCAATCTCTCGTTGGGTAAACGACAATACCCGTACGGCGATGCTTCCGATCTGGTAATGTCCTACTGCCAGGAATTGCTGGTTGGCACCATATACTTCGACCAAGTCTCCTTCTTCCGGTTTCCCTTCAATGCGTTGGATGGCTCCGGAAAATACCCACGGATGGAAACGTAACAAAGATTCTTCCTTCTTGGGTTTCAGAAATACTTTACTGTAACTCATTATGCTTGATTATTCAGTTGTTTATAAATTTGCAGGCACGCCCATGCGTCTAAGGCGGCATATTTTTGCTGGGACGAAGTCAATACATCGGCTTCCCAGTTCGACAGTCGTTGTCCTTTGGATATTTTCTTCTGGAAGAGGATGGCATATATCTTCTGTAAGCTGGCCTCTTCTATGCCGAATTGCTTTACGTAGACTTGTAAATCGAGGAAGTTTTGCGGTTCAATCTCGATCCGTTTACGCATGGCTCCGAAGTCATCCCGAAGCGACAGCCCTACTTTAAGTATATTGGCATTGCCCAACAGATGTTCGAGTGATTCGGGAAATCCCATATAATTCAGCCGGAACAGGAAACACGTGTCGTCGGTAGATAATTGGACCAGCGATACTTTGAAGCGCTGTCCTTTCTTGAAACTGGGACGTGTCTCCGTGTCAAAACCTATCATCGGAAATTTAGAAAGATAATCAACCGCTTTGTCTGCATCTTTTTCAGTGAGCAGCGTGATGATTCTCCCTTTGAATTCCTCAATGGGTAATAAGGCGATTTCCTCTTTGGTAATCTTATTTACATATTTCTCAATCATTCACTTTCTTTTAATTCGTTCAAACTCTCATCGGCATAACGCAGATGATGTAAGGCTTTCAAAGCATTCAGCAACGGTTGTCCCCAATAGTTGCAGAAGTTCTGATAACACAGGCCAATGGTTTCGCGCATCACGAATTCATTACCTTGGCGGAACAGTGAAACGAAGTTGCCCACATCCTGATATACGTCAGCCAGATTCTCAGAGATAAAAGCAATGATCGGTGTTTCACTATAAGCCATATCCGGATGGAAAGTATCCAGATAAGAGTCTTTGTCTTCCAACAAAGCTGCAATGCTGGAACGGACAGATTCGTACATCTCTTCGGTGACACTCATCTCCGGTTCGAATAATTCATCCGGCTCGATTGCAGGAAGCAGTGAGGCTTTCAGGTAAAGCAACGGCAATATCTTGGTCGCTTTGTCAACAAAGTCTAGCAGTTCCGAACGGTTGGCACTTTCAACAAATGTGCAATATTCGAGAGCTACTGTTACGAACTCCAACGTGTTCCGGTCATATACAGGATTGTTCTCTTTTTTCATCGCCTCAGAAATATCTTGATTATTATGCAGATCTTGAAAATAAACGCCTACTTGATTCAGTAAAATCGAGTCTGCTTTTTCGATTTGCAAAGTTAGTAATATTATTTGTTTCTTAAAAAATTGCCGATGCATTAATTAATAAGGATATTTTACGTAAGTTTGCAAAACAAAAATCGAATAAATAGATATGGCGAAAAAGACAATAAATAAAAAGGTAGATGACACGAAGCCTAGTTATTGGGCATTGTTCAAGGCTTTCTTTACGAATGAAAGAACCCGGTTTATTACGGGCTTGGTTTGTGCGATTGTGACGATTTATATCGGACTGGCACTGATATCTTTCTTCTTTACAGGCGCAGCCGATCAGAGTAAGATTGAGAATGTCCCGGTAACAGATTTGTTGACTAATCAGGGTTCGGTAGAAAACTGGACTGGTGTGCGAGGTGCTTTCCTGGCAGATCTGTTGATGAATCGTTGGTTTGGTATTTCTTCTTTTATGATTCTGTTCTTCTTGGGTTCGGTTGGAGCCAAGCTGATGAACATTAAACAGATCTCTTTGCTCAAGCGATTCATTTTCTGTCTGGCAACATTGATTTGGGGTTCTTGGTTCTTTGCCTTTTTCTTTATCAGTGGTTATGAAGATACCTTTATTTATTTAGGTGGCCAGCATGGGTATTACACGACGGAAATCTTAAAGAACAATATTGGTATTCCGGGAACATTCCTGCTGTTGGTGGGCTTTTTCCTGATTATTGCGATTTTCTCCAGCAAACGGACGATTCCTTTTTTGCAACGGGCATTCTCTTTTTCTTGGATTGGAAATATTCACTGGAAGCGTAAGAAACAACCGGAGGCAACAGAGCCTGCGCCTGAAAAGCCAGTGGTAGAAGAAGAGGAGTCTTCGCCAGTACTGGATGTAGAACAACCTTCGCCCGAATATGTGTTCGATACGGAAAAGGAAATTGAAAAGGCTGAACAGGAAGCTGCCTCTGCCGTTGTTGAAGCAGAAGTGGATGAAAAGCCGGAGTATGTATATAATAATGTAGAGGAAGTGGAAGAAGAACCACGTGAGCTGGTTTCTGAAGATCCGGAATTTTCGGTTGAAATGGCTCCGGACGATGATGCCGATTATTCGGGTAAGGCTTTGGGTGACTACGATCCTCGTCTGGATTTGTCACAATATGTGTTCCCAACTTTAGGATTGCTTGATCCGCACGATACAGGTGTTCACGAAGTCAGCATGGATGATTTGAATGAGAACCAACAGCAGATTAAGCAGGCATTGGAAGAATTCAACATCAAGATTGCTTCTATCAAGGCAACAGTCGGACCAACGGTCACTTTGTATGAGATTATTCCGGAAGCCGGAATCCGTATCGCCAAGATCAAAACGCTGGAAGATGATATTGCGTTGAAGTTGGCGGCGTTGAATATTCGTATTATTGCCCCGATTCCGGGTAAGGGAACAATCGGTATTGAAGTACCGAACAAGAATCCGCAGACGGTATCAATGCAGTCGGTTATCGCTTCGAAGAAGTTCCAGGAATGCAAGTATGAGTTGCCGGTTGCCATGGGAAAGACCATTACAAACGAAGTGTATATGTTCGATCTCTGCAAGACTCCGCACTTACTCGTGGCAGGTGCGACCGGACAAGGTAAGTCTGTTGGTTTGAATGCGATCATAACTTCTCTGTTATATAAGAAGCATCCGGCAGAATTGAAGTTTGTTATGGTCGATCCGAAGATGGTTGAGTTTAGTATCTATTCGAAGATCGAACGGCATTACTTGGCGAAACTGCCGAATACTGATCATCCGATTGTAACTGAACCGGCTGATGCTGTGGCAACGCTGAACTCGTTGGTTGTCGAAATGGAAAACCGTTATAAATTATTGGTATTGGCTAATGTCAGAAACATCAAGGAATACAATACGAAGTTTATCAGCCGTCATTTGAATCCGGAGAAGGGACATCGCTTCTTGCCGTATATTGTGGCTATTGTCGATGAGTTTGCCGATTTGATTGCTACTTCCGGCCGTGAGATAGAATTACCTATTTCGCGTATCGCTGCCAAGGCTCGTGCCGTGGGTATTCACATGATTCTGGCAACGCAGCGACCGGATACGAAAGTGATTACGGGTACGATTAAAGGTAACTTCCCAAGTCGTATCGCCTTTAAGGTGGCATCAATGATCGACTCTCGTACTATTTTGGATGCTCCGGGTGCTAACCGTTTGATTGGTCGGGGCGATATGTTGATTTCTGTTGCCGGTAGTGATACGATTCGTGTCCAGTGTGCTTTTGTTGATACGCCTGAAGTCGAGAATATCGTTAATTATATCAGTGAGCAGGTTGCCTATCCGACAGCCTATCTGTTGCCGGAATATGTAGCCGAGAATGATGGCGACAAATCCTTGGGAGGTGTTGTAGATCTTTCGGAACGTGATCCGTTCTTTAACGAAGCTGCCCGGTTGATTGTTATCCAGCAGCAAGGTTCAACGTCTTTGATCCAGCGTAAGTTTGCCATCGGATATAACCGGGCGGGACGATTGATGGATCAGCTGGAGGCCGCCGGAATCGTAGGACCGTCAGAAGGAAGTAAGGCGCGCCAGGTATTGATCCCCGATGAATATACCTTGGAGCAACTTCTGAATAGCCTGAAGTAAGAATAGGATGATGGTGAATGTAATTTAATACGAGTAGCTAATAACTTAGTTGGAAATGAAAACGACTTGTATCTTCGGATGCAGGTCGTTTTTTTATGGGGTATGGATTGGAAAAATCCGGTCGTTTTAAGCAGTGTTTTTTGACAATGCCTTTTCCTTTTTAAGAGGATAAAGGTTACATGTTTTTCCGAAAGCCTATACAGTTAATTCTTTTTTAGGCATAAATTATACCGTTTCACCTGGGTGATACGATCGTCCCACGTAGGTGGAACGATATAATTTTGTCATTTAACGGATTTAGTTGACTTAAAATCTTTTTATAAATAAATGAGGTTGACTCCTGGTTGGAGTTATTCATATACTTGGTTGTCTTATAAAGGATGTTTCTGTTAAAGTGCAAGTAGAAATTAGTCTTTAATTGATATTTGAAAGAAATACTAATATTTTTCTTTTAAATTCTTTGTTTGTTAGAATTATTGTTCTACATTTGCAACGTCAAACAAACATAAAGATAAAAGAACAAAAATGTTGAATATTTCTTTGCATATTATCTTAGTCGTGGTCCTGCTAGTCATTAGTTGGTAAGGAGAAAGGTATGCAAGATGCGAATAAAGTTGACAACGATATTTCTTACAGCCTTTCTCTATTTTGGGAAAGGCTTTTTTCTTACTAAGGGAATAAGAAATAGAGCAATTTGAGAATGCAAAAAGAAGGAGAAACAAATATGAAGAATCCGTTGAGAAGTTCCTTCAGTACGGAAGGACGCCGAATGGCTGGGGCACGTGCTTTATGGTGTGCCAATGGCATGAAGAAAGAACAGTTCGGGAAACCGATCATTGCTATTGTAAATTCGTTTACTCAGTTTGTGCCTGGGCATGTACATTTGCATGAAGCCGGACAGATTGTGAAAGAAGAAATAGAGAAACTGGGATGCTTTGCCGCCGAATTTAATACCATTGCTATTGATGATGGTATAGCCATGGGGCACGACGGAATGTTGTATTCTCTTCCTTCGCGTGATATTATTGCTGATAGCGTTGAATATATGGTAAATGCTCATAAGGCAGATGCTATGGTTTGTATCAGCAATTGTGATAAAATTACTCCGGGTATGCTAATGGCTGCCATGCGGTTGAATATACCTGCCGTTTTTGTATCGGGAGGTCCGATGGAAGCCGGCGAATGGAACGGTCGTCATCTTGATTTGATTGATGCCATGATTGAAGCGGCTGATACTTCCGTTAGTGATGAACAGATCGGAGAAGTAGAACGCCATGCTTGTCCGGGTTGCGGGTGTTGTTCGGGTATGTTTACGGCAAACTCGATGAATTGCCTGAATGAAGCCATCGGTTTGGCTTTGCCGGGAAACGGTTCGATTGTGGCAACTCATGCCAATCGGGTACAATTGTTCCGGGATGCAGCCAAGCTGATTGTCAAGAATGCTTATAAATATTATGAAGAAGGTGACGATAGCGTTTTGCCTCGACAGATCGCTACAAGACAAGCCTTCTTGAATGCTATGTCGCTTGATATAGCCATGGGAGGTTCAACCAATACAGTTCTTCACTTATTGGCGATTGCTCAGGAAGCGAATGCCGATTTTACGATGGATGATATTGATATGTTATCCCGTAAGATACCTTGCCTTTGCAAAGTGGCGCCGAATACACCGGTTTACCATGTACAGGATGTCAATCGGGCAGGCGGTGTTTTGTCGATCTTACATGAGCTGCTGAAAGCCGGACTGATTGATGGAACCGTTAAGCGGGCTGACGGATTGACTTTGGCCGAAGCAGTGGATCAATTTGGAATCACGTCTCCGCATGTAACGGAAGAAGCGTTGAAGAAGTATAAGAGTGCACCGGGCAATCGCTTCTGTATTACGATGGGTGCGCAGGAGAATTATTATCAGGAATTGGATACCGATCGTTCGACGGGTTGTATCCGTGATATCGAACATGCTTATTCGAAGGATGGAGGTCTGGCAGTACTGAAAGGGAACATCGCATTAGACGGTTGTGTTGTCAAAACAGCCGGAGTGGATGAAAGCATCTGGAAGTTTGCAGGTCCGGCCAAGGTGTTCGATTCTCAGGATGCTGCCTGCGAAGGAATCTTGGGTGGCAAGGTCGTTTCCGGAGATGTAGTAGTCATTACTTACGAAGGTCCTAAAGGAGGACCGGGTATGCAGGAAATGTTATATCCGACATCCTATATCAAGAGCCGTCATTTAGGTAAGGAATGTGCTTTGATCACGGATGGCCGTTTCAGCGGAGGTACATCAGGCTTGTCGATCGGTCATATTTCTCCGGAAGCAGCTGCCGGAGGTAATATCGGATTGGTAAAAGACGGCGATATCATTGAAATAGATATTCCTAACCGTTCCATTCGGGTACGACTGACTGATGAGGAACTGGCTGAACGCCGGAAGGCTGAAGAAGCTCGTGGAAAGAAAGCATTTACTCCGCCATTCCGCCAGCGTGAGGTATCGAAAGCTTTGAAGGCATACGGCAAGATGGTTTCGTCGGCAGATAAAGGTGGCGTAAGAATAATTGAAGACTAAGTAAATCGCATAGAAATATATGAAAGAAACAATAACAGGTTCAGAAGCATTGATGCGCTCATTGGAGCATGAAGGTGTAAAGACGATCTTTGGTTATCCGGGTGGTGCTATTATGCCGGTTTACGATGCATTGTATGATCATTTGGATAAAATAAACCATATATTGGTTCGCCATGAACAAGGAGCGGCTCATGCTGCACAGGGTTTTGCCCGTGTGTCTGGAGAAGTGGGCGTTTGCTTGGTGACAAGTGGACCGGGTGCTACGAATACTATAACCGGAATAGCCGACGCGATGATAGACAGTACGCCTATTGTCATGATCGCGGGGCAGGTTGGTGCCAACTTTTTAGGTACAGATGCTTTTCAGGAGGTGGATTTGGTAGGCGTTACGCAGCCGATTACTAAATGGAGTTATCAGATTCGTCGGGCCGAAGATGTGGCATGGGCAGTTTCACGGGCTTTTTATATTGCTAGGAGCGGTCGTCCGGGTCCGGTTGTATTGGACTTTGCCAAGAATGCGCAGGTCGGCTTAACGGAATATGAACCTGTTGATGTAGATTTCATTCGTAGTTATGATCCGGATCCGGAAATCGATTATAAAGAAGTAGCAGAGGCGGTTGCGTTGATCAATTCAGCGAAGAAACCGTTGGCTTTAGTAGGACAAGGGGTTGAATTGGGTAATGCACAGCAAGAATTGCTGGCTTTTATCGAAAAGGCTGATATACCTTGTGGTTGTACGATGTTAGGACTTTCGGCTCTGCCTTCTACGCATCGTCTGAACAAAGGTATGCTGGGCATGCACGGAAATTTAGGTCCGAATGTAAAGACCAACGAATGTGATGTCCTGATTGCGATCGGTATGCGTTTTGATGATCGGGTAACCGGTAAACTGGAGACTTATGCTAAGCAGGCGAAAGTGATACATTTGGATATAGATCCGTCTGAGTTAGGAAAGAATGTTCCGGTAGATGTTCCCGTTTTAGGTAATTGTAAGAAAACGCTGGCTTTACTTACCGAGTTAATCCAGAACAATCGACATAGCGAATGGATTGAAAGCTTCCGGCAGTACGAAGAAACGGAATTCAATCAGGTAATACGCAAAGAAGTATTCCCGGATGAAGGTCCGCTGAATATGGGAGAAGTAGTACATGTTGTAAGTGAAGCGACCGACAATGATGCTATATTGGTAACCGATGTAGGTCAGAATCAGATGATGGCCTGCCGCTATTTCAAGTTTTCCCAGCAGCGAAGTATTGTAACTTCCGGAGGAATGGGCACGATGGGTTTTGGTTTGCCGGCAGCAATAGGGGCAACGTTTGGCCGTCCTGACCGTACGGTGTGTGTATTCATGGGAGATGGTGGTTTACAGATGACGATGCAAGAACTGGGAACTGTTATGGAACAGAAAGCCCCCGTTAAGATTATCTTGCTAAATAATAATTATCTGGGCAATGTTCGCCAGTGGCAGGCGATGTTCTTCAATCGTCGTTATTCCTTTACTCCGATGATGAATCCGGATTATATGCAGATTGCAGCTGCTTATTCAATTCCTTCGCGAAGAGTTATTGAACGTTCAGAGCTGCGTGATGCTGTTCGTGAGATGTTGGAAACGGATGGTCCGTTCCTGTTAGAAGTCTGTGTAGTGGAAGAAGGAAATGTTTTGCCGATGACGCCTCCGGGAAGTTCGGTAAACCAAATGCTGTTGGAATGTTAATGCTGGAGGAGGAAGATTATGGAAAATAAGAAATTATATACGATTATAGTACATTCTGAGAATATTGCCGGTATTTTGAATCAGATTACGGCTGTTTTTACACGTCGGCAATTGAATATCGAAAGCTTGAATGTATCGGCTTCGTCGATCCGGGGTGTTCATAAATATACGATTACCTGCTGGACTACGCAAGATATTATCGAGAAGATTGTCAAGCAGATTGAGAAGAAGATGGATGTCATTCATGCGCATTATTTCACAGATGATGAAATCTTTCAGCGGGAAATAGCGATGTATAAAGTATCTACACCGGAATTTCAGTCAAATCCCGAAGCATCAAAAGTAATTCGTCATTACAGTGCTCATATTGTAGAGGTGAATCCGGTCTTTTCGATCGTGGAAATGACAGGTACAAGCGAAGATATTACATCCCTTTATCAGGAATTGAGTTCCTTGAATTGCGTGCTTCAGTTTGTACGCTCAGGAAGAATTGCTGTCTCGACCAGCTGTTTCGAACGGGTAAATGAGTATCTGGCTCATCGGGAAGAGCGTTATCACAAGGAAAAATAACGGAATCAAAAGAAGAGAGTTGTATGACGGAAGATTCGAAAATAGGAACTTACGATTTTGTCGCAGAACCTTTCCATGTAGATTTTACGGGAAAGCTGACGATGGGTGTATTGGGTAATCATCTGTTGAATTGTGCCGGGTTTCATGCTTCCGAAAGAGGTTTCGGAATGGCTACGCTGAACGAAAATCATTATACGTGGGTTCTGTCTCGCCTGGCAATTGAATTGGATGCGCTACCCAATCAATATGAAAAGTTCAGTATCCAGACGTGGGTAGAGAATGTCTATCGTTTGTTCACAGATCGTAATTTCGCTTTGGTGAATCAGGAAGGAAAGACGATTGGTTATGCCCGCTCTGTCTGGGCAATGATCAGTATGGAAACACGAAAGCCGGCTGATTTATTGACATTGCATGGCGGTAGTATCGTAGATTATGTTTGTGATAAACCTTGTCCGATCGAGAAACCGGGAAGAATCAAGGTGACCGAAACAAATCCGATTGCTGAATATCAAACGAAATACAGTGACATTGATGTCAACGGTCATGTAAACAGTATTAAATATATCGAGCATATTTTGGATCTTTTTCCGCTCGAGCAATTCAAAGAAAAGCGGGTGCGCCGCTTTGAAATGGCTTATGTGGCCGAAAGCTATTATGGTGATACGTTGAGTTTCTATCAGGAGAAGGTAGGTGCGGACGAATACCATATTGAAGTGAAAAAGAACGGTACGGAAGTAGTCGTACGCAGTAAAGTGATATTTGAATAGATTATTAATATAAATGGCAGCGGAAGCTGCCGGAACTAAAAAGAAAAGAAAATGGCAATAATGAATTTTGGCGGTGTTGAAGAAAATGTAGTAACCCGCGAAGAGTTTCCTTTGGAAAAGGCTAGAGAAGTGTTGAAAGATGAAGTCATCGCAGTAATCGGTTATGGTGTACAGGGTCCGGGTCAGAGCTTGAACTTGCGCGACAATGGTTTCAATGTAATTGTCGGACAACGTCCAGGTAAGACTTATGATAAAGCCGTAGCCGACGGTTGGGTTCCGGGTGAGACTTTGTTTGGTATTGAAGAAGCTTGCGAAAAGGCTACCATTATTCAGGTATTGCTTTCAGATGCAGCTCAGATTCAATGCTGGCCGATGATCAAGAAACATCTGACTGCTGGTAAAGCTTTGTACTTCTCTCATGGTTTTGCTATTACTTATAAAGAACGTACAAACATTATTCCTCCTGCAGATGTAGATGTAATCATGATCGCTCCGAAAGGTTCAGGTACTTCTTTGCGCCGTATGTTCTTGCAAGGACGTGGTTTGAACTCTAGCTATGCAATCTATCAGGATGCAACTGGAAAGGCTTGGGATCGTGTCATCGCTTTAGGTATCGGTGTTGGTTCAGGTTATCTGTTTGAAACTACATTCAAGAAGGAAGTTTACTCAGACTTGACTGGTGAACGTGGTACATTGATGGGTGCAATCCAAGGATTGTTGCTGGCCCAGTATGAAACTTTACGTGAACACGGACACGAACCTTCTGAAGCATTCAATGAAACAGTAGAAGAATTGACGCAGTCGTTGATGCCGTTGTTTGGAGAAAACGGTATGGACTGGATGTATGCTAACTGTTCAACAACTGCTCAGCGCGGAGCTTTGGATTGGATGGGCCCGTTCCACGATGCCGTTAAGCCTGTCTTTGAAAAACTGTATAACGAGGTAGCTTGCGGAAACGAAGCACAGCGTTCTATCGATTCTAACTCACAACCGGATTATCGTGAGAAGTTGAACGAAGAACTTCGTCAGTTACGCGAAAGCGAAATGTGGCGTACTGGTGCTGTTGTTCGTAAATTGCGCCCCGAAAACAATTAAGAAATGCTATCAGAAAACTGACTTTACCCAACAAAGTCAGTTCTCTTAGATTTAAATCATACGAGAATCGGAAACGAATCCATCGAGAATCGTTTTCGATTCTCGTTTCTTTTAAGGTCAACGCTAACCTTAACCAGATCAGAAGTATAATCACTCTTATAAAAACACCTTTTGAATAGTAAAATCTGTCGGATTTATGGTAAAATCTGTCACATGTAGTTTTTGATAGATAAAAGATTGATTCTGTTATCCTATGCAGAAATCCCGTTTTTCCTTTGCGAAAAACTTGAATTTCAAATATAATGTTATTATGAAGAATTTATTTAATCCGATTGGATTTACTATGTTAGCAGGCTTGTTAGCATCCATACCAATCTATGCCGTGGAAGTGAAGTCAATGAAAAATGTATCGGTTACGCAACAACAGAAAAAACTAACGGGACGCGTTACAGACTCTTTGGGTCCGGTTGTAGGAGCGTCTGTTGCGATCAAAGGAACAACGTCTGGTACTATTACCGATATGGATGGAAATTTCACTTTAGATGTCCAGGTAGGAGATGAGATTAGTATTTCTTATATTGGATATGCTACGCAGACTATTAAGTATACAGGACAGGAAAATGTAACTGTATTGTTGAAAGAAGATTCTCAGCAAATTGATGAAGTCGTTGTAACGGCAATGGGAATCAAGAAAGAGAAACGTGCTTTAAGTTATGCCATGAGCGAACTGAAATCTGACGATATTCAGTTAGTCCCTGTGCAGAATGTTGCTAATTCTTTATACGGAAAGGCAGCTGGTGTACAGATTATGCAGACGGCAGCTGGTGCAGTTGGAGGAACAAAGATTCAGATTCGAGGAATCAATTCTGTAGAAGGTAATACACGTCCGTTGATTGTAGTTGATGGTATTCCTATTAATGATACAGACTCGAATTGGGCCGGTCGAGGAAGAGATCAGACACAACAAGGTTCGGCATTAAATGATATTAACCCCGATGACATAGAGTCGATGTCTATCCTGAAAGGTGCAAACGCAGCCGCTTTGTATGGTTCGAGAGCCACGAATGGTGTTATTGTTATTACAACTAAACGAGGTGGAGACAAGAAAGGCTTTGGTGTAAATGTCAGCACTTCATATATGTATGATCAAAGAGCTTTTATGCCTGAACTCCAGAATGTGTTCGGAGGTGGAACTTCTCCTTATTTTACGAAGAATGAAAACGGAGAACCGATTTATACCGGTGATACTTATCGGAGTTTTGGACCACGGATGGACGGAACAGAAGTTATTTGGTGGGATGGCGTAAAACGTCCGTTCTTACCGCAACCTAATAATTATCGGGATATCTTTAAAGATGGATTTACCAATAATAATAGTGTTTCGGTTTCCAATAGTACAGAAAAGAGCAATATCCGTCTTTCTTATACCAATATGAATTGGGGTGGTTTCTTGGAAAACATGAAGCAGAATAAGCATAATTTTAATTTCTCGGGTAAATTTGATATTTCTCAACGGGTATCAATGGATGCGTCTGTATCGTTTAATATATCGGATACGAAGAATCCTCCAACCCGTATTGACCGTGTTTCCAATTACCCGATGCCCAGAAATGAGATTACGCAGTTATGGAAAGATCATTATAAGAATGAAGAGGGTTATTTCCTGACGGATGAAATTGCAAACATTAGTTCTGGAAACCGAGACAATATCATCAAAGACTTGCTGTGGAACCAGAACGAAAACGAATACACTTGGAGACGAGAAAGACTTATTGCTTCTATCTCTGCCAATGTAAAGTTATTCGAAGGTTTGAATTTCCGTTTACGTGGAGGAACCGACCGGTATAGTGATAAGAAGGAAAATAAGGAGATGTTTGTGAAATATGCAGATCCGGCCGATATGACGAATTTGCAAGGAAGTTATCAGAAAATCGATAATCATTATGAGAAGAATTACGGCGAGGCTTTGTTGATGTTTAATAAGACATTTGCTGAAGACTTTGACGTTACTGCTAACTTGGGTACTTCTGCCGAATTGATTTCAGAAACAGGAATGACTTGGAAGTCACAAGGTCTTAAGTATAACGGCATGTTCTCAACGAATAATAATAAACGTGATCCTAAAACAGCCAGCTTGGATTCTGGTTATAATCGGGGAGAATATTTGGGCGCAGTATTTGCTTCGGCACAATTGGCCTACAAACGTTATTTATATTTGGATTTGACAGCCCGTAATGACTGGTCATCCCGCTTACCGGCCGATAACAGAAGTTTCTTTTATCCTTCAGTTGGTTTAGGTTTTGTTTTCACGGATGCATTCAAACTACCTTCTTGGTATAATTATGGAAAACTCCGTGCTTCGTATGCGATTGTAGGTAATTCAACTCCGAGTATTTATTTCACCAATAATTCGTTCAACTATGGTTCATTTGATAATTCGGCTATAACTAACTGGTTTGATGCAAGTGTACCACCAACCAATGTAATTCCGGAAAAGACTTATTCTTGGGAGTTCGGTTTGGAAAGCCGTTTCTTGAATGGACGTCTGGGATTGGATTTGGCTTATTATACCAATAGAACAAAGAACCAGATTATAACCGTTCCTGTTACGCCTTCAACTGGTGCTACTGGTATGAAGATGAATGCCGGAGAAATCGGAAACTATGGTGTGGAATTGCAACTTACTGGAACACCTATAGAAACGAAAGACTTTTCATGGGAAAGTATTCTGAACTTTAGTTTTACTCATAATGAATTGATTTCATTGGTTGAAGGAATGGATGACCGACAAATTGCTGCTCCATGGGATGCCGCTTTGTTTAAGGCTGTTCCCGGTTATGCAACGCCAAGTGTGTTTATTCGTAAATGGATGAGAGATGATCAAGGAAATATGCTGGTTGATAAGAACGGAAACTATATGCAGGAATCTGAATATACGTATGCCGGAAGTGCAGCACCTAAGTTTATCGGAGGATTTACGAATACATTCAGATATAAGAATGTTTCCTTGAGTGTACATATTGACGGATCTTTCGGCGGTAAACTTTTGTCTTTCACAAACAATTATTTGAAATCAACAGGTTCAGGCATCGAATCATTGTTTGGTCGTGACGAAGAATATGGAGGTTTACCTTATTATATTGATGCCAATACAAATCAGAAGGTATTGTTAGACAGTCATTCTGCAACTCTTCCTGCTAATGCAAAAGATGGTTTGATTTATCATGATGGTATCATTGCTGAAGGAGTGAAAGAAGATGGTTCGAAGAATGATATAGTCGTTTCTGCTGCCGATTATTATAACTCACGTTATAATGTAACAGGCTCGGAAGATAATTTGTATGATAATACCTATATAAAATTAAGAGAATTGAAGTTGTCATATCGGGTTCCTGAAAAGATCTATTCGAAGTTGGGATTGCAGAATCTGAATGTTTCGTTTGTGGGAAGCAATCTGTTTTTCATTTATAAAAGTGTTCCCAATATTAATCCGGAATCAACTTTAGGAACCAATAGTTGGTACAGTTATGTTGAATATACTACATATCCTGCGCCAAGAAGCTTCGGTTTCTCAATTAACACTAGTTTTTAATATCAAAATAATACGCACATGAAAAATTCAATGTATATATGGATGTTAGGGATATCAATGTCTCTGTTTTCTTGTTCTGATATCATGGATGAAAAACATGATAATCCGGATGCTTTTACAGAAACTAAGATTGAATATCTGTTTGCACGAGGAGCACAAAGAACCGTAGAAATGGATTATGCAGATGCTTATAATCTGACGTTCCGATTAATTGGAAATTATATCCAGACAACAGCTCGTCAGGAAGGAAAAGACCGGATTAATATTTATCAGAAAATCCAGGATGATAAAGGACGCTGGGAGAATTATTATGTTGAACGGATGAGTACATTGGCGGAAATGGATAAGATCTATTCAACACTGACTGCCGAAGAACAAGAAGGATATAAAAACTATATCGAAGCCGGAAAGGTTTTAAAGGCTTATAATACAGCTATGGCTACCGATTTCTTTGGTAATATGCCTTATTCGGAAGCTTTTACTGCCCGGAATTCAATATACGGAGGTACGGTGATTTTTAAACCGAAATATGATTCACAAAAAGATATTTATTACACGTTGTTAGCCGATTTGAAATCAGCTGCTGAATATTTCAAAACAGCTGAAAGTGATGACACATTTAAACGCCAAGATGTTATATATAAAGGTGATTGCGAAGGCTGGTTTCGCTTCGCCAATTCATTACGCTTACGTTATGCCATGCGTATTTCGAATGTAGATCCAGAGAAAGCAAAAGAAGTATTATCGGAACTGAATATCGAAGATTTGATTATCGATAATGCTGATAATGCCTATTTGAAAGTTTCCGGACAAGAAACAGCTCCTGATGCTATTTGGCGTGCCATGACTGAAAGTCACAATATTTCGAATGGTTATTATATGTATGCTCCTGAAATGATGGTGAATTTGTTAAAGGAAGCTCAAGATCCGCGTTTACCTGTATTCTTTCAACCGGGAGCTGATGATGACGGCGTTTGTCTTTTCCCAGATCAGGAAATCATAGGTTATCCGGCTTCGGCAGATGAAGCAATCGAATTGGTTAACAGTGCCGATAAAAATGAATTGCATGAAAAGTATGGTGTTTATAATACTGTAACTTTCCGAAAGAACTATTATTTGCCGGCCGGAATCGCGATGACTGCTGCCGAATCTTATTTCTGTTTGGCCGAAGCTGCCCAGCGAAACCTGATTGCCGGAGATGCAGCGTCTTATTATAATAAAGGAATTCTCCTCTCAGTTCAGCAGTACTATGATTTTTATAAGAACAGTACGGCTGACGGAGTGGACGAAGAACTGGCTGATAGAGATGTCTCTGACGAAACATTACAGGCTTGGTTGAATACTTCTACTTTCCACTATGACGAATCAAAAGCGTTGGAACAGATTGCTACACAGAAGTGGTTACATCTGAACATCCTTCAGACTTATGAGAACTGGTCGGAATACAGAAGAACTGATTTGCCAGTATTGGATGATGACCGTGAGAATGGCATGTTGTTAAATAAAGAAAATACTCCGGTTCGTTTCCTTTATCCTGCCAAAGAAGCTTCTATGAATACGGAAAATTATAATGCACAAGCCGAATATAATAAGATTGATGTTCGCTTGTGGTGGGATATCAAATAAGATAGGATGTAGTTAGTTTTTAATTGTTCAACAGTTGTCGAAAAGCTTTAGCACATATGTCGAAAAGCTTTTTGACAACTGTGCTAAAGCTTTTCGACGGATGTGCTAAAGACAAAAAGTAACGTCAAAATAGCTGATAACCCATAAAAGTGATTTGAAACATATCGGATTTCGATGATTAATTCATATATTTTGAATTAAATTTGTATATCAACAAAGAATAAAGGATTATCATATTGATAGTTTGAAAGACAAATGATGAATGCTAGGCTTTATATCATAAGTATATGTTTGTTGTTCTCTAATTTTTGTATGCAGGCAATGACAGGCAATCCGGCTTTTGACTGGAACGATTATGCTGTTGTATGGCAATCGCAGTCGAAGGATGCTTCCGCGTCGATGCCTTTAGGAGGTGGCGATATAGGCTGTAATGTGTGGGTGGAAAAAGGAAATATTCTGCTTTATGCCCAGCGCAGTGGCAGTTTGAGCGAGAATGGCGAATATCTGAAGCTGGGGCGTCTGCGTATTTCTTTTACACCAGATATTTTTGCATTGGATACGACATTTTGCCAGATGTTGAATTTGGAAGATGGCTCGGTTTATATTTATGCCGGCCCAAAGAAAGAACATTGCATTCATATATGGGTAGACCGATATACACATTCTATCCAGTTTGATGTGCAGACTTCGATGCTGACGGATGTGAAGGTTGCCTATGAGAATTGGAGAATAGAAGACAAATTATTATTGGATAAGAAGAAAGGCCGTTTTGGCTGTTTTGCTTTAGAAGGCTATCCGGGTGATGTGATAAAGCTGAAAGATCAGGTATCGTTTGTAGAAAATAAAGTTTTGTTTTATCATCAGAATCCATCCCAGACATTGTCTCCGGATTTAATGCTTGCCCAGCAAGGATTAACGGAATATGCGGATCAGATCGTGAATAAGAATAGAAACCGGATAACGGGTGGTATCTTAGGAGGTAAAGGTTTTGTTGAGGATGGACAGGAAACTGGAATTTATCAGGTAACACCTTATCGGGCGTGGTGTATTAAAAGTGAAAAACCAGCAAAGAAGCATACATTCCAATGGGTTACTTATATCGAACAGGAAGAAGAAACAGACCAATGGATAAGCCGATTGAATAAACAGTATGACCAGGCATTAAAGGAAAAAGGAAATTGGAAACGCAATAAAGATTGGTGGTCTGCCTTGTGGAAACGTAGTTGGATTATTACTGATCCGAAGAAAAAAGACGATGATCCTCGTATGTGGCAGATGGGCCGAAATTATCAGTTGATGCGTTACCAACTTGCAACTAATTTTGAAGGAGAGTTTCCTTCTAAGTTCAATGGGGGAAATTATACGTTTGATCCGTTCTTGATTGATTCGGGTTATAAGCATGATCCGGATTGGCGGGCTTGGGGTGGTGATGTTTTCACTGCCCAAAACCAACGTCTGCTATATTGGCCTTTGTTAAAGAGCGGAGATACCGAAGGAATGCATTCGCAATTCAATTTATATAAGTGGGGTTTGGCTGGAGCTTCGCTGAAAGCTCAAAAACATTTTGGGCATCAAGGTGCTCTGTTCTGCGAATATGCCAGTGCTTCCGGCTTGGATTTCGGATCCGGTTGGGGCTGGGAAAACAGTTCGTTACGAAGTCGGGGCAGGGAAATACAGTTTGGAGATACATTGGCCGATGCAACAAAAGGTTATGGTGAAGTGGTAGAACACGGTCTGATGGCATCGCCTCATGTATCATATCATTGGGAATCGCAAGTAGAACATGCGTACATGATCTTGGAATATTATCGTTATACAGGGAAAAGTATAAAGGAATATATTCCGTTTATTCAAGCCGCATTGCGCTTTTTTGATGAACATTATCAGAAAAGAGCACTAATGAGAACCGGCAAGCCTTTGGATGCCGACGGGAAATTAATACTGTATCCTTCTACTTCGTGCGAGTCATACCGGGGAGCTTATGATCCGGCCGATCTGTTATCCGGACTATATGCTTCCATAGAGGCTTTGTTGAGCACAGGGCAGACTTATCTGACGAAGGAAGAATATACTTATTTTGAAGGATTTCTGGGACGGCTTCCTCAGTTGTCTTGGGGAAAGGTGGGTGAAGACACGGTGTTGCTTCCAGCACGCTCGTATAAGAAATACCAGAATGTAGAATGTCCGCAGTTTTATCCACTGTTTCCGTTTAATCGTTATTCGATAGATTCTCCGGAGATTCCGTTTTTCAGGAATACATGGAAGCATGGAACATTTCCTAAAAATATGGTCATGAGCTGGCATCAGGATGGTATTTTCTTTGCCAGGATGGGAATGATTGAAGAGGCTTTGGAATATAATAAGTCGAAATTGGCTGATTCTCCTCGTCGTTTCCCTACTTTCTGGGGACCCGGACATGACTGGGTACCGGATCATAATTGGGGAGGTTCGGGAATGATCGGACTACAAGAGATGTTACTTCAGACTACGGGTGACACGATTTATCTGTTCCCTTGCTGGCCGAAAGATAAGGATGTTTACTTTAAACTACATGCTCCTCATAATACAACTATTGAAGTAGAGTATGTTGATGGGGTTTTACAGAAACTGGAAGTGACGCCTCAATCCCGACGGAAAGACGTTATCAATAAATTAGGAAATATATAAAGACGAATAAATACCATGAATATGAAAACTAAATATTGCCTGTTGGCTCTATCTTTTTGTTTTACCGTGCATGCAAAAGATTCGATTTATCAGAAAGGATGGATCGATTTCAATAAGAATGGAACAAAGGATGTGTATGAAGATCCAACCCAGCCGATTGATAAGAGAATCGATGATTTGCTACGGCAGATGACGGTAGAGGAAAAGACATGCCAGATGGCTACTTTATATGGTTATGGACGCGTTTTACGCGATTCTTTACCTACGGCTCGATGGAAATCGGAGGTTTGGAAAGACGGTATTGCCAATATCGACGAACAATTGAACGGTATTGGAGGTGGCCGTAAGCGTTCGCCGGAATTAATTTATCCTTTCAGTAATCATGCTGAAGCGATCAATACGATCCAACGTTGGTTTGTAGAGGAAACTCGCCTGGGAATTCCAGTAGATTTCTCAAATGAAGGAATACATGGTCTGAACCATACGAAAGCGACTCCTTTTCCGGCGCCTATTAGTATTGGGAGCACTTGGAATAAAGCATTGGTGTATCAGGCGGGTGAAATAGCCGGAAAAGAGGCGAAGGCATTGGGATATACCAACGTGTATGCGCCAATTTTAGATGTAGCCCGTGATCCGCGGTGGGGAAGAGTCTTGGAATGTTACGGGGAAGATCCTTTTCTGGTATCGGAACTGGGGCGGAACATGGTGGATGGTTTGCAAGATCAGGGCGTCGCTTCTACTTTGAAACACTTTGCCGTTTATAGTGTACCTAAAGGAGGCCGTGATGGAGCATGCCGTACAGATCCGCATGTTGCTCCACGCGAATTACATGAGATTTATCTTTATCCGTTTAAACGGGTAATAGAAAAGTCGCATCCCAAAGGTGTAATGAGCAGTTATAATGATTGGGATGGTGTTCCGGTAACCGCCAGTTATTATTTCTTGACGGAGTTACTTCGCCAGGAATATAGTTTTCGAGGATATGTTGTAAGTGACAGCGAAGCGGTCGAGTTTGTCGAATCAAAGCATCATGTGGCAGATTCATACGAAGAGGCGGTACGTCAAGTGGTGGAAGCCGGAATGAATGTCCGGACACATTTTACACCACCGGCAGATTATATCATGCCTTTACGTAAACTTATCCAGGAAGGGAAACTATCGATGAAATCGGTTGATCGGATGGTTACTGATGTGCTTCGGGTGAAGTTCGAATTGGGTTTGTTTGATTCGCCTTACGTAGAAGATGTGAAACAAGCCGATAAAGTAGTAGGAGCAGACTTACACCGGGATTTTGTCTTGGATATGCAGCAACAGTCACTTGTTCTTTTGAAGAATGAGAATAAAACCTTACCATTGGATAAGCATCATCTGAAGAAAATATTAGTAACCGGTCCTTTGGCAAAAGAAACGAATTATATGATCAGTCGTTATGGACCGCAAGCTTTAGAGAATATCACCGTTTATGATGGAATTTGTAATTATGTAGGGAATGAAGTAGAAGTTGCCTATGCACAGGGTTGTGCGACGCGCGATGCCAACTGGCCGGACAGTGAAATCGTTCCTGTTCCAATGACGGTAGAAGAGAAACAAGGTATTGCTGAGGCCGTGAAGCAGGCGGCAGATTGTGATGTGATTATTGCCGTATTGGGAGAAGATGAGACTTGTACCGGAGAAAGTAAATCGCGTACGGGATTGGGTTTCCCGGGAAGACAGCAGGAGCTTTTGGAAGCGTTACACGCTACAGGAAAGCCGGTTGTCTTGGTTTTGGTGAATGGACAGCCACTTACGATTAATTGGGCAGATCGGAATATCCCTGCTATTTTGGAAACTTGGTTTCCGGGACAGTTAGGAGGAGAGGCTATTGCCAATACTTTGTTCGGAACTTATAATCCCGGAGGAAAACTGTCTGTCACTTTTCCGAAAACAATTGGACAGATCGAGTTTAATTTCCCGTTTAAGCCGGGATCTCATGCCGGACAGTATTTTTCTGGTCCGAATGGTTCGGGTAATACACGGGTCAATGGCGCTCTTTATCCGTTTGGTTATGGATTGAGCTACACATCGTTTGCCTATAATAATTTACAGATTAAACAGGATAATAAGCAGACGCAAAGCGCAGTGACAATATCATGTGATCTGACTAATACAGGAGATAGAACAGGCGACGAGGTTGTTCAGCTATATATCCGTGATAAAGTGGCTTCAGTGATTACTTACGAGTCGGTTTTACGAGGCTTTGAACGTGTTTCCTTGCAGCCAGGAGAAACGAAAACAGTTACTTTCACGCTTTACCCGGAAGATTTGCAGATATTGGATCGTCATTATGAATGGACGGTAGAACCGGGAGAATTTGAAGTCCGTATCGGTTCGTCTTCAGAGGACATACGCTTAAAGGGTACATTTGAGAAATTGAAAGAGTAAAATTTATTCTAAGGGAAGATGATTTTTCAGGAATCAGAGAATTATAAACACGAATAGAAACAGTATATGAAAAATATTCCTATAATCAATTGGGCTTCATCCGCTTTGTTGGTCAGTACAATATTGACGGGCTGTAATGAAGAAAAACAACGTCCGAATGTTTTGTTTATTTGTGTAGATGATCTTCGTCGGGAGTTAGGATGTTACGGTTCGGAGGTTAAATCACCCAATATGGATCGTTTGGCAAATGAAGGTAGTCTGTTTTTTCATCATTATGTTCAAGTTCCTACAAGTGGTGCATCTCGGGCTAGCATGTTGACGGGGAAATTACCCTCTAATCGTCAGGATTTGTCCAACGAAGCATGTCGTTTGCGCCTCTCTGATAAACCGGAAGGAGAAAACCCTGAAACACTGTTTCATCACCTTCGTAGAAATGGTTATTATACGGTAGGTATTGGAAAAATCAGCCACTATGCCGATGGATATTTGTATGCCTATGAAGAGCCTAAAAGTATGAAACCTGAATTACCTTATAGTTGGGATGAAATGCTTTTTGATTCAGGAAAATGGGGAAATGGCTGGAATGCCTTTTTCGGTTATTCGGATGGTTCGAATAGGCAGAGTTGCCATAAGCAGGTAAAACCTTATGAATGTGTATCTGTAGAAGATGAAGGTTTGCCAGATGGTTTAACCGCTAATTTAGCCGTTGCAAAGTTGAAAGAACTAGCTGGAAAGAAACAACCATTTTGTTTGGCTGTGGGTTTCTTTAAACCTCATTTGCCATTTACAGCTCCCAAAAAGTATTGGGATTTATATGATGAAGATTCAATATCGCTTTCTCCTGTTGGTGAAATACCGGAAGGATTCAAGAAGGCTACATTACATAATAGTGGGGAATTAAATGGGTATCAATTAGGAGAAGAGAAAGCATCATTGGAGAAATCGGTTTCGGATGCTTATGCCCGTCGTCTGCGTCATGCTTATTATGCATGTGTAAGTTATGTGGATGCGCAGATAGGCAAATTATTATCTACCTTAGAAGAAACCGGTTTGTCTGATAATACCATAATTGTTTTATGGGGTGATCATGGGTGGCATTTAGGTGATTTCCGGGTTTGGGGAAAGCATACCGTTTATGAAACTTCATTGGCAAGTACTTTGATCATCAAAGCTCCTGGTTGTAAGGCAGGAATAAAGAATAATCGGATAGTTGGATCTGTTGATATTTATCCGACATTGATGGATCTGTGTGATATTTCAATACCAGAAGGATTAGATGGAGATAGTTTTGTAAATTTGTTACGTCAGCCGGATGAGCCTTCGTGGAAAGATTGTGCTTATAGTTATTATAATGATGGTATTTCTGTTCGGGTTCCAGATTATAGGTGTACCTATTATCAGAAAGGGAATGAGAGCTGGAAGGAATTATATCAATATACGAAAGATGGTTTTGAGCGGCAGAATATAGCTGATAAAAAGCCGGAAGTAGTAGAGCGTTTATATGCGAAATATATAGGTGATCATTTATTAGAAGATTGTATTAAATAAATATTAGAACGGATTATGAAGAATTTTTTATCAATATGTGTGTTATCGGCTGCGGGATTATTCTTGTCAGCATGTGCGACTCAACCGAAAGAAGAACCGATTGACTCGGTAATCGAACGAGGATTGAAGACCGCTACCGATCAAGCCTTACTTATGGCTAAGGAATTGGAAAATCAAGATGGAAAACTGCCTAAATCGATGAAGGATGGTAAGTTGGAAGTCAGTGATTATAGTTGGTGGTGCAGTGGCTTTTTCCCTGGTGAATTGTGGTATTTATATGAAGCTAATCCGACACCTGAATTGAAAAAGTATGCTGAATTATATACAGAACGGTTGGAAAAAGTAAAGAAAATAACTTATAGTCATGATGTTGGCTTCATGTTGAATTGTAGTTATGGTAATGGCTATCGTCTGACGGGTAATCCGAAGTATAAAGATGTCATGATAGAAGGCGCTCATTCGCTCGCCACACGTTATAATCCACATATAGGATTGATACGCTCGTGGGATTTCAATAAACAGAAGTGGCAGTATCCGGTCATCATTGACAATATGATGAACTTGGAATTCCTGATGTGGGCAGGTCGTGCGACGGGCGATAATGCCCTCACTCAAATGGCTATTTCACATGCTGACAAGACAATGGCTAATCATTTCCGCCCGGATTATAGTTGTTATCACGTAGTATCGTACGATACCATAACAGCTCAGCCGCATATCAAACAAACGCATCAAGGATATGCTGATGAGTCTGCTTGGGCACGTGGTCAGGCATGGGCTTTATATGGTTACACGATGATGTACCGCGAAGCCAAGAAACAGGCTTATTTGGAGCAGGCTAACCATATTGCTCAGTTCTTGATGAATCATCCAAACATGCCAGCAGATAAGATTCCTTATTGGGATTTTGACTGTCCTGATATTCCTAATACTGTGCGTGATGCCTCTGCGGCAGCTATCATGGCTTCTGCTCTCATTGAATTGAGTCAGTTTAATCCAAACGATTTCGGAAAGCAATGTCTTACCTTTGCCGAACAACAGATTCGTTCACTAACTTCACCTGCTTATTTGGCAACAACAGGGACGAATGCAAACTTTACCATTATGCACTGTACAGGCCATCTTCCGGGAAACAGCGAAGTAGATGTTCCTCTGAGTTATGCCGATTATTATTATGTGGAAGCGTTGCTTCGTTTACGAAACGTATTGAATAAGCAGTAAGATGAAAGCAAAGAAGATTTTATTAGCCATTATTTGTTGGTTGACTGGTTGGTCGATAGGCTTTGCTCAGACAACCGGAGCGGAAGACCGTGCTGTATGGGTCGAGAAGATGGTTCAGATTGCTGATCCGGTATTGACCAACCTCAGCCAAAATACTCTGAAGCAGAATATGCCTTATGAATCAAAAGACCCAAGTCGGCAGAAGTTTTCCTATTTGGAAGCTGTAGGACGTTTGATTTGTGGAATTTCTCCGTGGTTGGAATTAGGCCCGGATGATACACCTGAAGGAAAGCTGAGAGCAAAATACATCGATTTAACAGTGAAAGGTCTGAAGAACGGTGTGAATCCAAATTCTCCCGATTATCTGGAGTTCGGCGAGCCTTATCAACCTTTAGTAGATGCGGCTTTCCTGGCACAAGGATTGTTGCGTGCCTCGAAGCAACTTTGGGGAAACCTCGACGATGAAGGAAAAGCCTGGATGATTACCGAACTGAAACGTAGCCGGAATATCAAAGCTTGGGAAAACAACTGGTTGCTTTTCGCCTCAATGGTGGAAGCTGCTTTATTGGAGTTTACAGGCGAATGCGATATGGAAAGGTTGACATATGGTGTGAAACGTTTTCGTGATGATTGGTATAAAGGAGATGCTCTTTATGGTGATGGTCCTGCTTTTCATCAAGACTATTATAATAGTTTTGTGATCCATCCGATGTTAACAGATGTATTACGTATCATGAAGAAACATCAGATTGAAGGAGCAGATTTCCTGGAAACCCAAGAAACGCGTCTAGCTCGTTATGCCGAGCAATTGGAACGCTTTATATCTCCCGAAGGAACTTTCCCTGTTGTTGGTCGTTCCATTGTTTATCGCTTCGGGGCTTTTCATGCATTGGCACAAGCTTCATTGTTGCATCTACTTCCAAAAGAAATTACACCGGCACAAGTACGTTGTGCATTGACCGCTGTTATCCAACGCCAGCTTAAATCTCCATCTAATTTTGATGAGAAAGGATGGATTCGGGTTGGTTTCACTGGAAGTCAGATGAAGATATCCGAGTCATATATAAACAATGGTAGTGCTTATCTTTGTTCAGTTGGGCTACTTGCTTTGGGACTGCCTCCAACTGATCCTTTCTGGAGTGATCCTTATACCGAATGGACCAACCTGAAGGCTTGGAATGGCATTGATGTCCCGGCAGACCATGCGTTGAAATAAAAGTCTGCGTATATTATTTAGAATAAATAATTAATTCAATTTTCCGGAAATCAATTCTTTGAAGAGTTGATTTCCGGAAATATATAAATCAGGTGAGATCATGAAATATCGTGTACTTAATTATATATTATGTATAATGATAACTTGTTCGTCTGTTCTTCAGGCGAAAGATTTTTATTTTCGCCATATTGATTTTACAGGAAGTATGGTTTCGCCTTCAGCTATATCAATCTACCAAGATAATAAAGGTTTGATTTGGTTTGGAAATGACTGTTTGAACAGATATGATGGTTTACAAGTTCGATCATATAGACTGTCAACTTATTTGCCTCAGATTGAGGATACTAATATTCATGCTTTATGTGGAGATCAGGACTCTCTTCTTTATTTCCTTGCTAATGATAAAATTATCCGTTTGAATATGCAAACGGAAGAATTTACGGATCTGAATATATCTGCAAAAGATCTATACTTTGAAAAAGATACTGTATATTATATTTCTCAAAATATTTTGTATGCCTATACTGAAGGAAAAACTAAAGAAATAGTTCGCTTAAATTGCCGTGAAAATGAGAAAGCCGAGACTTTATATAAAATGAAAGACAAATGGTTATTGGGAACATCGCAAGGATTATATAGTTATGTAGAGAATAAGTGGAATTGTTTGTTGGATAATGTCTCTGTCTCGACATTATTTGTGGATGATCAAAACCGAATTTGGGTTGGAGGAATCAACGGAGCTTGGGTCTTTAATGGTGATATGTGGAAACATTATCAAGAGCATGATCCTATTACTCCCTTGGTTGGAAATTATGTAAGATGTATTAATCAAGATGAACATGGGAATATTTGGATTGGAACTTATACAGGAATCTCTGTTATTGATTCAGGTTTGACAAAGTCCATTCCAATTGTTCCGCAAGGAAATTCTTTAGGAACACTACGAAATTCATCTGTCCATGCGATTTATAGAGATCGGCAAGGTGGAATGTGGATTGGAACGTATTTTGGAGGAATAAGCTATTATAATCCGGATTCGGAAAGATTTTCCTATTATGGTTTTAGTGAAGAAAAGAACAGTGGATTACATGGTTTCCATTTTACCAATATGGCCGAAGATGGATCAGGTAATTTATTTATTGCTGCAGAACATGGAGGTGTAAGTGTATTAGACCGGCAAACCGGTGAAATACATCCTTTATTACCAAAAGGAAATCCTTTATCTAATTTGTCTGTAAAAGATTTGTGGTACGACCGTAAACATGAACGTCTTTATATGGCAACTTTCAGGGAAGGTTTATATTGTTATACTCAGAACAAGGAATTAATTCATATAGGTGAAAATATATTAAAAGAAGAAGGGGAACGAATTGTAAACCAATTGTTACCTTATAAGTCCTCTTTAATTCTTGTTACTCAAGGAGGTTTGTTTATTTTAGATCTGGATACTCAATTTCTTTCTCGTTTCGTCTTGGATTCGACTTTGAATGATCAAATAAACGGGATTATCAGAACCGCTTACATAGATAGTACTCATCGACTATGGCTTTCTGTCCCAGGAAAAGATTTGATTTGTATAAATTTGGAGACGGCACAGATAGAAACTCCCAAAGAGATAGTAGACAAACTGGGAAAAAGTAATGTTCATTGGATTACAGAAGGGAAAGAGCATTCTTTGATTTTTCTTATACCAGGAGCAGGAGTACATATTTATTATCCGACCCAAAAACATTGGGTTGGGTTAAATCAAGCAAATGGATATTTATTATCAGATGAAGTCGTACGAGCAGCTGTAATATCACCTGATAGATTATTGATTACATCATTGAATGGATTTACTTGGCTAGATTTGACGTCTGATAAGAAAAGTCATTGGATGTTAGGTCATTTATTCCCTTTGCAACAATTGAATGATAATTGTGGTATTTATGTATCTCCTTTGGATAGTACTATATTTATTGGTGGAGTTGGTGGCTTATTAGCTGTTAAGAATCTAAATGTATTATGTCCGAATACAGATTATGAACTCGTATGGTCTTCCATTTCAATAAACAATGAATGGTATAATACGATCGCTTCTGGTGATGGAGAACGTTTTTCGATACCTTATTTAGAAAGCTTGGATTTACAAGAAGATCAAAACAATATCACTTTTAGTTTTTCTTCTACGAATTATAGAAATTCAGAGAAAGAGTTGTATATGTATAAATTAAATGGATTGGATGAACAATGGATGGAAACTAGGTTACATCAGATAACATATACTTCATTAAGTCCTGGAACTTATGAATTGGTAGTTCGTGAATTAAATTCCGGAAAGGAACTTCATTTACCTATTATCATACGTCCTCCTTTTTATGCGTCTGTTTATGCATACATTATTTATGTGGTAATAACTCTTTGTATATTATTTTGGCTGTATCGCTTTAATAGAAGTCGCCGTCTGTTGAAACAGTCGTTGCAGAGAGAACATGAAGAAAAATTACAAGTAGAAAAGGCGAATCAAATGAAATTGAAATTCTATACGGAAGTTTCGCATGAGATAAGAACTCCTTTGACCTTAATCATGGCTCAACTGGATTGGTTATTGTCAAACTATGAAATAGATTATGTTATACGAAATCGTCTATTGCGATTAAAGCAACATACAGCATTCATGCGGCAACTGATTAATGAAATATTAGATTTCCGTCGTTTGGAACAAGGGAAAATGACATTTCAGGCACAGAAAGTAGATATAATTGCGTGGCTTAAGGATTATGTGACCATATTCGCGGATCATGCACAAATAAACCATATTAAACTGGTCTTAGAAATGGCTGAGGACTCTTTATGGGTTTGGATGGATCAATCACTAATGCAAAAGGTGATGAATAACTTAATATTCAATGCCTTTAAGTTTACTCCTGAAGGTGGTACGATAAAGATTATCGTACAAAGACGTAAAGAATGGTGTGTCTTAAAGGTTGAAGATACCGGTATTGGCATTTCAAAGGAAGAACAGAATCATATTTTTGATCGTTTTTATCAGGTCGGAGAAAATTCCAATGGTGGAAGTGGTATCGGTTTGGCATTAACGTATGAAATCATTCAATTGCATAAAGGAAATATTACGGTTACAAGCGAGGTGAATAAAGGTACTTCTTTTGAGATAACCTTGCGTTTGGGTGATGTACATTTAATGGAAACCGAAAAAGATAGTTTGGAAAGACTGGAGATAGTTCCAATGGAAGAGGAGAAGACAGAAAACGGGAATTCTATTGTTCCCTTGACTGCTGTATCTTCAGAAGTGGAACGTTATAAAGTTTTGCTGATTGAAGATAATGAAGATTTACGGTCTTTATTGAAAGAGGCATTTTCATGGATGTACGAGGTTTATACGGCTTCTGATGGAGAGGATGGTTTGGAATACGCCATAAAAGTAATACCAGATTTGATTATTAGTGATGTTATGATGCCCCGTCTTTCCGGTATAGAAATGGTACAAAAGCTAAAGAGTCGTTTAGATACGGCTCATATTCCAATTATTTTATTAACGGCTCGGACTGATGAAGAAAAAGTGATAGAAGGACTGAAAAGTGGTGTTGCTGATTATATAACTAAACCGTTTAGGATGGAGTTATTATTGCTGAAATGTAATAATATATTGACAACGATACACGCTCATCAGGAGTTCTTTAAGAAAGAAGTTCAGACGTCTTCTGCTGAATTGGCTACGAATCAGTTGGATAAACAATTGTTGGAGGATTCAACACGGATTATTGAAGATAATTTGGATAATAAGGATTTCTCCATAGAAATGTGGTGTAGAGAAATAGCTATAGGACGGACTCGTTTGGGAATGAAAATTAAAGGTATAACAGGTTTGACCTTAAATGAGTTCGTATTACAAATCAAACTCCGAAAAGCTGCAGAATTATTATGCAACAAAGAATTAACGATTGCGGAGGTTGCTTGGAAGTCTGGTTTCTCAAGTTCGGGATATATGGGTAAATGCTTTAAAGAACACTTTGGTGTTACACCCGGACAATATCGAGATAAACAAATAACAAATCTTTAAAATATAAATCGTATGGTAAACTTTTCATTAGAAGGAAAAATTGCACTGGTAACAGGTGCTTCTTATGGTATTGGTTTTGCAATTGCAACGGGTTTTGCTCAAGCTGGTGCAACAATCGTGTTTAACGATATTAAGCAGGAGTTGGTTGATAAAGGTCTGGCTGCTTACAAAGAATTGGGGATTAATGCGCACGGATATGTATGTGATGTGACAGACGAGAAGGCGGTTAATGCTTTTATTGCTCAAATCGAAAAGGAAATAGGTACAATTGATATTTTAGTCAATAATGCTGGTATTATCAAACGAATTCCGATGTGCGAGATGTCGGCTGCTGAGTTCCGTCAGGTTATTGATGTCGATTTGAATGCTCCTTTTATTGTTTCGAAGGCTGTCATTCCGGGGATGATCAAGAAAGGCCATGGAAAGATCATTAATATTTGTTCGATGATGAGTGAACTGGGACGTGAAACGGTCTCTGCTTATGCTGCTGCTAAAGGTGGTCTTAAGATGCTTACTCGTAATATCGCTTCAGAATATGGAGAATATAATATCCAATGTAACGGTATCGGCCCGGGTTATATTGCTACTCCGCAGACAGCTCCGCTTCGGGAAAAGCAACCTGATGGTACGCCTCATCCTTTTGATTCATTCATTATTGCTAAAACACCAGCTGCTCGTTGGGGAACACCTGAAGATTTGATGGGACCGGCTATTTTCTTGGCATCTGATGCTTCCAACTTTGTGAATGGGCACGTACTATATGTAGATGGCGGTATTTTGGCTTATATTGGTAAACAACCTAAATGATAAAAATGCCTTTTGTTGATATGTGGATGAAGAATACGTTGGTAATCTGTACATGTATCCTGGGTTTGGTTACTGGATGTTCCCCAATAAATGATAGACAGATTATAACGATAACAAATCATCTGGATTTGCCTCGAACGGAAGAATTAGTGGAGATTCCATTGAAGCAACTACACCTTTCGATGTTGGCAGAAGATAAGACATGGGTGGTACTTGATTCGGAAGGGAATCAAGTACCTTACCAGATTACGTATGACAGTTTGTTGATATTTCCTGTTCGTATAGCGGCAAAAGGAACAGCAGAGTATACTGTCGCCAAAGGAATTCCTGTTCCATCAGACACTATTTGTTGTGGGCGATGCTATCCGGAACGGTTGGATGATATTGCATGGGAAAATGATAAGGCTGCTTATCGAGCGTATGGACCTGCGTTACAGCGTAGCGGAGAACGGGGTTTTGGTTATGACATCCTGACAAAAAGTGTCTCTTATCCGGTTTTGGAAGAGCGTTACCGGAAGGAATTGGATCCATTGGCTAGAAAACAAATGAAGGAATTACGGGAATCGGGTAAGCATCATGAGGCGGATAGTATCGGAAGAGCTATTTCTTATCATATTGACCATGGAAATGGAATGGATTGTTATAGTGTCGGACCTACTTTGGGCGGAGGAACTTCGGCTTTACTTGTTGACTCTTCTCTTGTTTATCCTTATTGTTATAGGGAATATCAGATATTGGATAATGGTCCGTTACGCTTTACTGTCCGATTGGAGTTTAATCCATTAACAGTTGCTTCTGATTCGAACGTCATTGAAACACGAGTGATTTCGTTGGACAAAGGTTCTTATTTGAATAAGACGATTCTTTCTTATCAGCATTTATCAGAACCATGTCAGTTGGCAACAGGTATTGTTGTTCATCCACAAAATCCGGACGGTGCTTGGATAGGAAAAGACCGGGCTATCATTGCTTATGCCGATTCTACCGATCGGGTCAATGCTGGAAATGGCGTTATTCATGTGGGAGCTTTATTGACTAAGAGTCCTTTATGGAAAGGGGTTCGCTGGTTCAATGAACAGGAAAAACAATTTTCTCCGGGAGCATTGGGACATGTGATGATGATTTCAGACTATAAACCGGGAAAACCGCTGGTTTATTATTGGGGTAGTTCATGGAGTAAGAGCGGTTTCAGTACGCAAGAAGAATGGGTGAACTATTTGGAAGATTATGATAAGTTTCTTTCTTCTCCTTTAGAGATAAGTATAAAGTGAAATGGAACAGGTATTTGGTTATATCATAGGATTAGGTGCGGCTGTAATGATGCCGATCATTTTTACAGTCCTTGGACTTTGTATAGGTATCAAACAGGGAAAAGCATTAAAGAGTGGTCTGCTGGTGGGTGTCGGTTTTGTCGGCTTGTCGGTAGTTACAGCCTTGCTGACGGATAGTTTGGGAGAACCCTTGAAAAAGGTAACGGAGATCTACGGATTGAGTTTAGGAATCTTTGATATGGGATGGCCGGCAGCAGCGTCAGTAGCTTATAATACTTCGGTGGGTGCTTTTATTATTCCGGTTTGCTTGTTGGTAAATGTCATTATGTTGTTAACCCGGACGACGAAGACGGTTAATATCGATTTATGGAATTACTGGCATTTTGCTTTTATCGGGGCGGTTGTATATTTTGCCTCCGGCCATATTGGATGGGGATTCTTTGCTGCTATTGTTTGTTATATCATAACGTTAGTCATGGCTGATTTGACAAGCAAACAGTTTCAGCGTTATTATGACAAGATGGAAGGTATTTCTATTCCACAGCCTTTCTGTCAGGGGTTTGTTCCTTTTGCGGTAGTGATTAATAAAGGATTGGATGCTATTCCAGGCTTCGATAAGCTGAATATTGATGCCGAAGGTATGAAGAAGAAGTTTGGTATCATGGGTGAACCTTTGTTCTTGGGTGTCATTGTTGGTTGCGGAATCGGAATATTGTCTTGTGAAAACTGGAAACAGATCATTGATAAGATTCCTTTTATCTTGGGTTTGGGTATAAAGATGGGAGCAGTGATGGAACTGATTCCTCGAATTACGTCTTTGTTTATTGAAGGTTTGCGCCCGATATCGGATGCCACTCGTGAAATGATTGCCCGTAAGTTCAAGAATAGTGCGGAATTGAATATCGGGATGAGTCCGGCTTTGGTGATTGGTTATCCAACTACGCTGGTTGTTTCCCTGCTTCTGATCCCGACTATTTTATTCCTGTCGGTGGTTCTTCCCGAAAATCAATTCCTCCCTTTGGCTTCTCTGGCCGGAATGTTTTATCTCTTCCCGGTTGTCCTTCCTATTACGAAAGGGAATGTGCTGAAAACATTTATTATTGGTTTGGTTGCATTGATCGTTGGTCTTTATTTTGTAACCGATTTGGCACCTTATTTTACGCAGGCAGCTACAGACGTATATGCAAAGACCGGTGATGCAGCGGTAAAGATTCCGGAAGGTTTCCAAGGCGGAGCACTCGATTTCGCTTCTAGTCTGTTCTCTTGGGTGATATTTCATTTGGTTTATAACCTGAAGATTGTCGGGGCTGTTGTCCTTGGACTGTTTACTTTGGCTTTGGCTTTTTATAACCGTACGCGTATTATCCGGGAGAGTAAGAATAAATAAGAATTTAGTTATATAATAAATGTAAGAATGAAAAATAAAGTTTTAGCAATGATGATTGGTATAACAGCTGCGTTGACAACCAATGCGCAAGTGAATTATCGGATGCAGACTGCTTGTCATCCGGAAGATGTTAAGACGTATACGACCGAAAAGCTACGTGAACGGTTTGTGATGGAAAAAGTCTTGAGTGAAGATGCCATTCATTTGACTTATTCGATGTATGATCGTTTGATCTTTGGTGGTGCTATGCCAGTGCAAAAGGAATTGGTTCTGGAGACCATTGATCCGTTGAAAGCTCCTTATTTCTTATTTTCCCGGGAATTGGGTGTGATTAATATCGGTGGTGATGGTATTGTAACGGTAGATGGTAAAGAATATGCCTTGAAGTTTAAAGAGGCTTTGTATGTTGGACGTGGAAACCAAAAGGTAACGTTCAAGAGTGTTGATCCTTCGAAACCGGCCAAGTTCTACTTGAATTCTGCTCCGGCTCATAAGGAATATAAAACCCAATGGATTACGATTGATGGCCGAAAAGGTTCGTTAAAAGCGAATAGTATGCCGGCCGGAAAGATGGAAGAAAGTAACGACCGGGTAATCAATCAGCTGATTGTAAAGAACGTATTGGAAGAAGGACCTTGTCAATTACAAATGGGACTGACGGAATTGAAGCCGGGCAGTGTATGGAATACAATGCCTGCCCATACGCATAGCCGCCGTGTTGAAGCTTATTTCTACTTTAATGTACCGGAAGGAAATATGATTTGTCACCTGATGGGCGAGCCTCAGCAGCAGCGTTTGTTATGGTTGGCCAACGAACAGGCTGTTATGTCTCCGGAATGGTCTATCCATGCAGCAGCCGGAACCAGCAATTATATGTTCATTTGGGGAATGGCCGGCGAGAATTTAGATTATAATGATATGGATAAAATTCCTTATACCGAAATGAAATAAATTAGCCCCTTGCTTTAATTGAGCGGTTTTATCCCTAATTTATAAAGAGAAACAGGCAACATTTTGTATTTTTGTCCGATTTTTATAGCAGATGAGGATGAAAAAAAGACTTGTTGTCCTGTTTTTATTTTGTGTTTCCTGGCTGTTGCAAGCAGCCGATTCTCCTAAACACGAGATTCGTGCGGTATGGCTGACGACCGTTTATGGTTTGGATTGGCCTCGTTTTACTGCAAATTCCGAACATTCTCGGAAAGCCCAGCAAGAGGCCGTCTGTGATATGCTCGATCGTTTACAGGATGCTAATTTCAATACCGTATTCTTTCAGGTTCGTTTGCGGGGAGATGTGGCTTATCGTTCTGCCATCGAACCGATGTCGTATGTCTTTTCCGGAAAAGAAGGTGTTTCTCCAGGTTATGATCCATTGGCTTATGTGATAAAAGAATGTCATCAGCGAGGAATGGAATGTCATGCTTGGTTTGTTACTTTTCCGTTGGGTACGGATGAGTTTGTCAGGAAATTAGGAAAGAAGTCCGTCGTGAAGCGCCATCCGGAACTTTGCAAGAAGCACAAAGGAGAGTGGTATTTGGATCCCGGTATTCCCGGAACGACTGATTACATCTTGTCGTTGGTGCGCGAGATTGTTTCGAATTATGATATTGACGGTATTCACTTTGACTATATCCGTTATCCGGAATCTGCCAATTCTTTCCCAGATAAGAGTGTCTATCGTAAATACGGACGGAAGAAAGATTTATATCAATGGCGCCGAGATAATATCAACCGGATGGTTCATCGGATTTATGACTGGGTGAAATCGGCTAAACCTTGGGTGCAGGTAAGTAGTTCTCCGTTGGGAAAATACAGCCGGATTCCGGAAGTTCCCAATGCGGGTTGGACTGCCTACGAGAGTGTTTACCAGGATCCGAAGCAATGGATGCAGGATGGGAAACAGGACATGGTGGTTCCTATGATGTATTATTTGCATAAAAATTTCTTCCCGTTTGTAGATAACTGGGTAGAGAACAGCAACGGCCGACTGATTGTTCCGGGTTTGGGCGCATACCGGCTTGAGAAAGAAGAAGCCGACTGGGCTTTGACGGATATTACCGACCAGATTGATTACTGCCGTTATTATGGTACGGCCGGTTGTACCTTCTTCCGCTGTCTGAATGTCCTTTCGAATGAAAAAGGCATATACGACGAATTGAAAAATCATTACTATCAATATCCAGCCTTATTGCCTCCGCTGACGTGGTTGTGCGATTCACTTCCGCAGTCTCCTGCCGAGATCCGGGTTGAACGCTTGGAGGAAGAGCTGAAGTTAAGTTGGGAGAAACCCGCTTCTGAAAAACAAGATTTGACTTATACCGTTTATTATTCCTTGACTGATACGATGAACACCGACAAGCCTCAGCATATTTTGGCAACAGGTATCCGAGGAACAGAATTGTATCTGCCTGTGCAGTCCAATCGGGAACAGGGATATTTGTTTGTAATAACAGCTTCCAACCGGTATCACCTGGAGGGAAAACCTTCCAGAGAAACGTATTATTATTACTCGAAATACGAAAAATAACTTTTACATTCATGGCCAAATAGTTAAATCTTCGTGTCCTTTTATATTTTTGACAGATGTGCTAAAGCTTTTCCATATATGTGCTAAAGCTTTTTGACAGATATGGAAAAGCTTTTCGACAGCTGTCAAACAATTAAAAGATGGCAGGAATAAATTTTCAATTGAAAGGAAAAGGATATTCAGATAAATGGACTTATCTTTGCGGCGATAAAAAAGTTCTCTTTTTTATTAAAAAGAATGCAGCGTTTTATTAATTAATTTCATCATTCTAAATGTTGGTTCCTGTATTAATAAGGATGAACTACGTGTGAATGAAGGTGTGTGAGGATGGACGAACAACAACTGATAGCGGGTTGCAAAAGCGAAAATCGATTGGCTCAACGGGAGTTATATGAGAAATATGCTCGTAGAATGCTGGCGGTGTGCTTGCGCTATGTCAATGATATGGAGACTGCCCGCGATTTATTGCAGGATGGTTTCGTCCGGGTGTTTACGAACATTCATTCTTATACTGGATCCGGTTCGTTTGAAGGCTGGCTTCGAAAGATATTCGTAAATGGTGCTTTGGAATATTTGCGGAAGTCGGATGTCTTGCGCGAATCAACAGATTTGGAAAACTCGGCGGAATTAGTACAGCCGGATAGTTCCGCCATAGAGAATTTGTCGGCTGCAGAATTGATGAAAGTGATACAGGAATTGCCTGCGGGCTTTAGGACTGTATTCAACATGTTTGCCATAGAAGGGTATTCGCATAAGGAAATTAGTGAGATATTGGGTATTACAGAAAGCACATCCCGCTCACAATTTACGCGGGCGAGGCAACTATTGCAGAAACGCATAAAAGAATTGTACAAATGAAGAAGGGAGATCGGGATAATATAGATGATTTGTTTCGTTCGAAGTTATATGACTTTGAAGTGGAAACAGCACCGGAAGACTGGGATGCGATCGAAAAGCGTTTGACTCGTCCTTCCATTCCTTTCTATCGGAAATATAAATACCAGTGGATGGCTGCGGCTGCTGTGGCGGCCTTGTTGGTTCTATCTTTCAGTATTCCTTGGAACAGCCAGGAAGAAGAACTGGTAAAAATAGCCCAGGAGGTTAAGCAAGAAGCCGAGAAGCAAATGAACGATAAAGAGTGGGTGGCTGCTGTAACAGAAAATCAGGAATCTGTTGCAGAAGAGGAAGAAAAACCTAAACAACGTTCGTTGCGTCCGCGTCTTTTGTCGGTCAATGCGCGGGCAAATAATGTACCGGCCGTCAAGGCTTCTTCGGAAGTTCCGGTTGAAGAGGAGGTAACGGACGACAGTCATGAAGATAATATAGAAGAACAAATTATAGAAGAAGTACAACCCGTACAGACCAGAACGGTTGTAGATAAGGAAGAAAAGCCAACGAAGGCTGAACCGAAACCACGTAAATGGGGATTCGGTATGGGAGCCGGAAGTCTTTCGGCCGGAAACAACAGTTCTGTCAATGCCTTTGCATTGAGAAGTTCTGCTGTAACCAACGAATATCTGTCGTTGATGAATGCTTCTTCGTTTGAACAGCTTCCAAAGACAGATGTAAAACATAAGATGCCTTTGTCTTTCGGTCTTTCGGCAAGCCGGTATTTAACAGACAGATGGTCGTTGCAGGCCGGATTGTCTTATTCGTATCTGGTTTCGGAATGGACAACCAATAAGACTTATCGGGCAGAGTCGGAACAGCGTTTGCATTTCTTGGGTGTTCCGGTCGCTGTGACGTATAAGATAGCTGAATGGAACCGATTTATGTTTTATGCTTCGGCTGGCGGACAAGTGGAGCTGAATGTTGCGGGAAAGGTTTGTACGGATTTGTATTCGCCTGTTGAAAAACTGAAATCAGTGACAGAGAAAGAACGTATGAAAGAGCCTTATTTCTCTGTGAATGCAAGAGTTGGCGTCAGTTATCCGATCATTCGCTTCTTGAGTGCTTATGCGGAAGTAGGAGCTGATTATTATTTTGACAACGGAAGCGATGTAGAAACAATTCATTCAGAAAAGCCTTTTTATGTCGGTCTGCAATTAGGTTTTCGTTTTGGATTTTAATAGAAGAACTAATAATAAATTGAAATGAAAAAATTAAACTTTTTAGCGGCAGCTTTGGTATCTGCCATGACTTTGTTTACTTCCTGTTTAGGAAATGGTGGGAACTCTGCGGAATTTTCTGCTACGGGAATTGTCTTTTTGAATGATAAGGCCGGTTTTAAGCAGATGGTAGATGTGGGAAGTGCTTATTTGTATATTCCACAGTTGGAAACAGCAGAATATGGTGAAGGTGATTGTGTAGCTGTCGGCGTACATGTAGATTATAATTCTCCAGAGAATGCTAATTGGGGAACAACTGGTTATTTGACAGCCTCTTTGACAGGACAACCTTCTGTAATAGATCAATATCGCGCTTCATTTATTACTTCAGAAGCAGATACAACATTGATTCTGGCAAACGAAATCCCATTGGTAAGTGCATTCCAGGCAAGTATGTTCAATAACTATGTTCGGGGTTGGTTGATTTTCCCTTCAACAGCAAAGTTTGGAAGCAAGCAGACATTGACATTCAAGATGATGTATCCGCGTGAATTAAAAGCGGAAGAAATCAATGGCAAACGGTATTATAACCTGTATCTGCGTGCTATGGCAGAAGGTGATGATACAGGAGCTTCCAATTCATCTATCATCAATGCTTATTATTTGAAAGATGTGATTGATCGTGCCAATTCAATGGAAAAGGCAGAAGGTCATGATAGCTATTATCTGAAGTTCAACTTTGTCAGTGAGATCGACAAAGACAACAATAAGCTGACTTGGGACTATGAAGAAGCCCAAATGGCTGTAACGGATGATAGTTCATCTATGTAATCTACTTCATTAGGATATAGGAAAGTCGTATGGGTAGGAGTTTTTCTCTGCCAATACGACTTTTTTCTTTCTTTTTATTACCTTTGCCCCCTATAACGAAAAGATTAAAAGGTAGGTTATGATCAAGATAAGATATGCGGTTTTCACTCTTTTGGCTTTGATGCTCTTGTCCTGCATGGGAGAAAGTGGTGACGTATATATCTATGGCTCCCAAGCTGGAGTTGTCCGTTTGACGCCGGAAAAAGTAATATCCTTGCGTTCGGGTGTTCAAGTTACTTCCTCCGAGTTTCAGAATCAGCAGGTAGAAGATGGCGATTGTTGTTTGGTGGATTATAAAGTGAACTTTTCTGCTTCAGAAAACAAAGATGCCAATCTTTATCAGGTTGATATATTAAACTATCTTCCCGTAAAAAGCTGGCCTCTGAATAGTACGCCTGATACATTGGCTGTTCGTTGGGATGAAGCTTATTTGGATATCTCGATCGAGAGCGGAATTTATGTGGATGGGTATTTCTTCCTGTATCCGGAATATAAGAAATATTACCAGACACAGAAGGATTCGTTTTCTATTTCATACGATCCGCTTCAGGAACCTGTTTGGGATGAGATTACAGGCCAACGTTGTCTGCAGTTATATCTTCGCTCCACTTCTTCCTATCAGACAGGCGATACGGTGTTTACTACATCAACGGTAGTTCCTCAGGCTTTTCATATCCAGGAGTTTATTGATAATGCTATTCAAAAAGGTTATGTCAGTGGTGATTCGTTGAATTTCCGCTTGGTTTATCCTGAGTATTTTTCAGAAGAAAGCGCCGTATATAGTTGGAAGTATTCGGACATTTATACAATTTTGATGGATAAATATCCGGATAATTTGCAAAACGCAGCTAATATATTAAATTTGTAATTGAAAAGATTGAGAGTATATGTATAAGGAAATCGTAAAATTAGTGATAATGATGATTTCTCAACCGACAAAAACCTGGAAGATGTTGCAGGAACGTCGGGAGAAAGACGAGCGAGAGACTGGTTCTATCCGATATGAAGCTTTTCAAAGTGATTATTTATATCCATTTATCGGAATTCTGACGGTAGCAGCTTTCTTCAGTGTCTGCACACGTCAGGAATTTGATATCGAGCAGGCATTAAAATCTGCCATTGTCACGTTTGTTTCTACTTTTGGTGGTTTTTATTTGGCTTCCTATTTGTTGAATGAGTTATGGCAAGGCTTTTTCAAGAAAGAAAAGAATTTACCGTTATGCCAGATGTTTGTGGGTTTTTCTTCGGCGTTAATGTTTACGTTGGATATTGTCTGGATGCTTTTGCCTGATTTCTTTTTCTTATATATCTTTATCGTCTATACGTTTTATATTGTATGGGAAGGCTCAACGGTCTTTATGCAGATAGAAGAAACAGCACAAATGAAATTTACTGTCTTTGCATCCGTGCTGATTATCGCCATGCCGCATTTGATAGAGAAAGTGTTGATCTTGTTGATGCCTGGGTTACGTTAAATAAAAAGGAATATTATGAAGGAAAAGTTCGAAAAGAATATTTCTATAAAAAACAAACGTGCTTCTTTCGATTATGAATTGTTGGATACGTTTACGGCAGGGATTGTCTTGACCGGAACAGAGATCAAATCAATCCGGCAAGGGAAAGCAAGTTTGGTAGATACATTCTGCATTGTGGATAAAGGTGAGCTGTGGGTAAAGAATATGTATATTGCTGAATACTTTTATGGTACTTACAATAACCATAATGCCCGTCGGGACCGGAAGTTGCTTTTGCAGAAGAAGGAAATCCGAAAGATTGCGGGAGCTATCAAGGCTAGCGGCTTTACTATAGTTCCAACGCGTTTGTTTATTAATGATAAAGGATTGGCCAAACTGATTGTTGCCATAGCCCGAGGAAAGAAAGAATATGATAAACGGGATTCGATCAAGGAACGAGACGACAAACGGGAAATGGCTCGGGCATTCAGGCATTGACAAGGCGTCAATGCTTTTTTTGCATTAAGAAGAATTTGACCAATAACGAAGATAATTATGACTATATAATATGAATAAGGAAACCTTTTTGAATCTTCTGCAAGAACGCATTCTTCTATTAGATGGAGGAATGGGTACAATGATCCAAGGGTATCATTTGACGGAGGCCGATTATCGGGGAGAACGCTTCGCTTCGTTTCCTGGCATGTTGAAAGGAAACAATGACTTGTTGAGTATCACACGTCCGGATGTAATTCGGGATATTCACCGACAGTATTTGGATGCAGGAGCGGATATCTTCACAACAAACACATTTAATGCCAATACCATTTCGATGGAAGATTATGGCATGAGTAATTACGTGCGGGAAATGAATTTGGCTTCGGCTCGTTTGGGACGGGAACTGGCGGATTCATATATGAAGGAATATCCTGAAAAGACAATCTTTGTTGCAGGTTCGGTAGGACCGACCAACAAGACTGCATCTATGAGTCCGGATGTCAGTAATCCGGCTTATCGGGCAGTTACTTACCGGGATTTGTATGCTGCTTATAAGGAACAGGTGGAAGCGTTGGTAGATGGCGGGGTTGATATTATCTTGTTCGAGACAACTTTTGATACGCTAAACGCCAAAGCCGGACTGGAAGCTGCAGAGGTCGTTCTGAAGGAAAAGGGGGTTGATTTGCCAATCATGCTTTCCTTAACCTTGGCTGGTCAGGGCGGACGTACATTGTCCGGACAAACATTGAAGGCTTTTCTGGCTTCTGTACAGCATACACATATTGTCAGTGTCGGGTTGAACTGTTCTTTCGGAGCAGCCGATATGAAACCTTATCTGGAAGAATTGGCAAGAGTGGCTCCTTATTATATTAGTGCTTATCCGAATGCGGGATTACCAAACAGTTTGGGTGGTTATGATGAAACACCGGAAACGATGGCCGAGCACGTGAAACCTTTTGTGGATGAAGGTTTGGTGAATATTCTCGGTGGTTGTTGTGGTACGACACCGGCACATATAGCGAAATATCCGGCTTTGATTGCTGGAGCCAAGCCTCATGTGCCTGCTTCACAATCAGATTGTTTATGGTTATCCGGATTGGAATTATTGGAAGTTAAACCGGAAAATAACTTTGTCAATGTGGGCGAACGCTGCAACGTAGCAGGTTCACGCAAGTTTCTTCGCCTGATCAAGGAAAAGAATTATGAGGAAGCTTTGAGTATTGCCCGGAAGCAGGTAGAAGACGGAGCTCAGGTGATTGATATTAATATGGATGACGGGTTGTTGGATGCAGAAAAGGAAATGGTTACTTTCCTGAATCTGATTGCTGCGGAACCTGATATTGCCCGGGTACCGGTAATGATCGATTCATCCAAATGGGCCGTTATCGAAAGTGGTTTGATGTGTGTACAAGGAAAGAGCATTGTCAATTCAATCTCTTTGAAAGAAGGAGAAGAAAACTTCTTGCAACATGCACGTCGTATCCAGCAGTTGGGAGCAGCTACGGTTGTGATGGCTTTTGATGAAAAAGGACAGGCTGATACGTTTGAACGGAAAATAGAAGTCTGCCAGCGGGCTTATCAATTGCTTTTAGGTATTGGATTTAATCCGAACGATATAATCTTTGATCCGAATGTTTTGGCAATAGCCACCGGAATGGAAGAGCATAACCGCTATGCCCTTGATTTTATCCGGGCGGTTGACTGGATCAAACACAATCTTCCAGGAGCGAAAGTGAGTGGCGGTATCAGTAATCTGTCGTTCTCTTTCCGTGGAAATAATTACGTACGAGAAGCCATGCATGCCGTATTCTTATATCATGCGATAGCAAAGGGTATGGACATGGGTATTGTTAATCCTTCCACATCCGTATTGTATGAAGATATTGAACCAGAGTTCCGGAATTTATTGGAAGATGTTATCTTGTGCCGCAGACCGGAAGCTGCAGAAGAGCTGATCGCTTATGCGCAGCAGTTGCATGTGCAGACACAAGGAAACACCGAGCATCATCAGCAGGAAGCCTGGCGGACACTTCCTTTGGCCGATCGTCTGGAATACGCTTTGGTAAAAGGAATCGGAGAGCATCTGGAAGAAGATTTGCAGGAAGCATTGCAAAAGTATCCTCGGGCAGTTGCTATTATTGATGGCCCTTTGATGAGTGGTATGAATAAAGTAGGTGATTTGTTTGGAGCCGGAAAGATGTTCCTACCTCAAGTCGTCAAGACTGCTCGTACCATGAAAAAGGCAGTCGCCATCCTTCAGCCGGCTATTGAGGCTGAGAAAGAAGCCGTTTCTTCGGCAAAGGCAGGTAAGGTCGTTTTTGCTACGGTAAAAGGAGATGTACATGATATCGGAAAGAACATTGTTTCTATCGTCTTGGCTTGTAATAATTACGAGGTAATCGATTTAGGAGTGATGGTTCCAGCCGAGACTATTGTCAAGACGGTGCAGGAAGAGAAACCGGATATTCTTTGTTTGTCGGGTCTGATTACACCTTCTTTGGATGAAATGGTACATGTAGTGGATGAGATGCAGAAGGCCGGATTGCAGATTCCTATTATGGTGGGCGGTGCAACTACTTCTAAATTGCATACAGCCTTTAAGATTGCTCCACACTATGCTGGTACAGTTATCCATGTATCGGATGCTTCTCAGAATCCATTGGTAGCTGCCAAGTTGTTAAATCCAGCTACGCATGATGCCTATGTAGCGGACTTAAAGCAAGAATATCAGGCATTACGCGAGACTATGGAAGATCAACAGGCTGAATTGGTTTCGTTGCAGGAAGCCAGAAACCAATCAATCCAGTTGGATTGGTCTACTTACCAACTAGTCGTGCCTCATCAGTTGGGTGTACATGTACTTCCTTCTATTCCTTTGCAAGAGATAATTCCTTATATTCATTGGACCTTCTTTTTCCAAGCCTGGAAATTAACGGGAAGGTTTGACGAGATTTCCCGGATTCACGGATGTGATTCCTGTCGAGCAATGTGGTTAGCCGGTTTCCCGGAAAAAGACCGTGCAAAGGCGGCTGAAGCTATGCAGTTATTTAAGGATGCACAACGCTTGCTACTCCAACTTGTAAAAGAAAAGGTTGAATATTGCAAAGCGGTATATGGATTTTTCCCAGCAGTACGTAAGGGTGATGATATTTGGATTCAGGATATTCGGATACCGACATTACGGCAACAGGTAAAACGGGAAGGCGGTTATAAATCTTTAGCCGATTATATTATGCCAGAAAGTGCAGGAAAGGTAGATTATATCGGTGCTTTTGCTGTCACTGGTGGTGCCGGTTACGAAAGTCTGAAGAAGAAATTTGAACAGGAAAATGACACATATCGCATGATGTTGCTTCAGACATTAACCGATCGGTTGGCAGAAGCAACGGCAGAGTATTTGCATAAGAAGGTACGGAAAGAATACTGGGGATATGCTCCTGAAGAACAGTTGACAATAGATGATTTGTTCAAGGTGAAATACCAAGGTATTCGTCCGGCAATTGGTTATCCTTCGTTGCCGGATCAATTGCTGAACTTTGAATTGGATAAATTATTGAATCTGTCTCAAATAGGTATTCAGCTAACAGAAAACGGAGCGATGATGCCGACTGCGTCTGTTAGTGGTTTTTACTTGGCACATCCGCAAAGTGAATATTTTATGGTTGGAAAGATTGATGAAGACCAGGTGAAAGATTACGCCGTGCGTCGTGGTTTATCGGAAGAGGTAGTTCGAAAGGTACTCAATAAAAATATCCGGTAACGGGTTTATATTAATCGATTCAGGAAAATAGAAATCCCCGGGAAAAAGGATGACCGACTTTTTCTCGGGGATTTGTATCAATAGTGAGTTAATCATTACATCGGAGCAGATGGATCTTTTCCTGGACGAGGAGCTTCTCCTTCATGATAATCAGGTAACGGACCGAGCTTATATTCAGTCGGACCATAGCGAAGAGTAGAAGCCATGATTTCATCCCATGTAATTCGATTTCCTGTGTAAGCTGCCTCACGTCCGAGAATGGCAACTTGGGTAGAATAAGCCAAATCAAGAGCCTGGTTGATTTTCTTGTTCAGTCGGATAGATTCTACCAGGTGAATATGTTCTTGGTTATATGGATTCTTGACCGGCTTGGCATCATAATCATATTTCCAGATAGTATTTCCTTGGAAATCTTCAAAGTGTATGGTGTTATTGTCGCTGAGTAAAGCTACACCTTTCGTACCGATGATGCGTTCAGAAACATTTCCTTCGCAACCGTCTATCTGACGGGCAGTACAAAACATTCGTTTGTTACCGGCATAAGTATAATCGCAAGCAAAGTTATCGTAAATATCTCCTGTCAGACGGCGTACACGTCCACCGAATCCAGTTGCTGATTGTGGACGTTCGCCCATAAACCAGGTAACGATATCTATATTATGTACGGCTTGGTCCAAGATATGGTCACCACTGAGCCATTTGATGTTAAACCAGTTGCGGATACAGTATTCCATATCGCTCCATTCCGGACGTTTTTTCTTGTTCCACCAAGCGCCTTGATCCCAATGTGCAGAAGTGGCTACGATATCACCGATCATACCGTTTCTTACATTTACATAAGCTTCCCAATAATCACGGCGATGACGGCGCTGATTACCGGTAATAACGGTTAAACCGGCTGTTTCGGCTACTTTTGCTGCAGCAATAACGGTACGAATACCGGATGGATCAACTGCACAAGGCTTTTCCATGAAAATGTGTTTCTTGGCTTCTACCGCAGCCTTAAACTGTTCCGGGCGGAAATGAGTAGGAGTACAAAGCAGAACAACATCAATTTCCGGCATAGCCAATACTTTCTTATACGCATCGAAGCCTAAGAAACAGTTCTCGTCGGGAACGTCGTTGTTATACTTTTCTTTTAATACTTTCCGACAAGCATCTTGTCTGTCTTTGAAAATATCAGCCAAAGCAATGATCGAAACATTGGGGCCGGCTTCCAAAAACTGGCAGGCTGAGCCGGTTCCACGATCTCCATTACCAATTAAAGCTGCTTTCAATGGTTTTCCGTCTGGTGCAATGTCAACGAATGAAAACATGCCCAATTCTTCAGGGGTAAATTGTTTGGCTGCAGAAGAGGCAGCATCTGTTGAGGAAGGTCCGCTACACGACGTGGTCGTTGTTGTTAATCCTAAAGGCAGGCCCGCTCCAAGTAAAAGAGAACTCGTAATGAAATTTCTTCTTTTCATAATCTGGTACGTTTTAAGGTGAATAATGATCTTGTCTGTAATACAATATGCAAATATAAAAATAAACTTGTATAATCCATACAATTTTGTATATTTGCTGTCTAAATTGTATTAATTTAATATTCATTATATCATGAAGAAATTTTTTGTATCAGCATTGATGCTGGCATTTGCGCTTTCTTCCGTTTCGGCTAAAGACAAAAAGAAGACCGAAGATGAAGGCTATGTGTTTACAACGGTAAAGGAATTAAAGATAACACCGGTTAAAAATCAGAATCGTACAGGTACATGTTGGTGTTTCTCTACGCTGGGATTCTTGGAATCAGAATTGTTGCGTATGGGTAAAGGCGAATATGACTTGTCTGAAATGTTTATTGTTAGCAAAAACTATAAGGATAAAGCTGAGAAATTCGTTCGTTTGCATGGTGAGTTGAACTATGCACAAGGTGGTTCTTTTGAAGACGTGTTGCAAGCATGGAAAGATTATGGTATTGTTCCGGAATCAGTGATGAACGGTTTGCAATACGGCGAAGACATGCACGTTCATAATGAGTTGGAAAGTGCATCTCGTGCTTACTTGGATCAAATTATCAAGAATCCGAACCGCAAACTTTCTACTGCTTGGAAAAAAGGATTTGACGGAATTATTGATGCTTATTTAGGTACAGCTCCGGAGAAGTTTACTTATAACGGAAAAGAATATACTCCGAAAAGCTTTGCGGCTGAATTAGGAATTAATCCGGATGATTATGTTTCTTTGACTTCTTATACACATCATCCGTTCTATTCTGAATTTGCTATTGAAGTACAAGACAACTGGCGTTGGGCTACTTCATACAATTTGCCGATCGATGAACTGATGCAGGTATTTGAAAATGCAATCAATACTGGATATACGATTGCTTGGGGTGCAGATGTGAGTGAAAAGGGCTTTACTCGTAATGGAATCGGTGTAATTCCTGATATCGAATCAATGGAACGTAGTGGTTCTGACCAGGATCGTTGGTTAGGTTTGAGTACTTCTGAAAAGGATGCCGAAATCAAAAAGATGATGGAGAAACCTTGCAAAGAACTGGAAATTACGCAAGAAATGCGTCAGGAGGCTTATGATAATTATGAAACAACTGACGACCATGGTATGCAGATTTACGGTATTGCCAAAGATCAAACAGGAAAGAAGTTCTATATGATCAAGAACTCTTGGGGAACTGACAATAAATACAAAGGTACTTGGTATATCTCTGAAAACTTTGTGAAGTATAAGACGATGAATATTGTTGTTCACAAGGATGCTCTTCCTCAGGCTATTAAGGATAAGCTTCATATTAAATAAGGTAAGATAATCAATAAGGATAGTTAGGCAGTTGTTGCTTTACCTATATTAAGGTATGGCGATAACTGCCTTTTTTATCTTCAAACACGCCGGCTTTTTGCGAAGAGCCGGCGTGTTTTGATGAAAAGCCGGCGTGTTTGGAATAGAAACTTACGAGAATCAAAAACGAAACTAGTGAGAATCATTTCCGGTTTTCGTTGGTTTTGTTTGGAATGGTATAGGCTTTTGAAATAAAACGTATGATTTGTTTGCGGAATCATCATTCATGTCTGTTTTATTTACTTGGTTATCTGATAGATGATGTGATTTAAAGCTGATTTCTTGTCTAGAGAGGATAGTTAGAAGAAAATGGTTAGTGAATATAGATTTTACTTGAAAAAAGATCGTTTGAAAAGAAATTAGAACTATCTTTACGGTAGATAAAATTAAACAATAATTGACAAAAGAATAAATATCATGAAATGGACAGGATGGTTGACTGCGATACTTTTGCTGTTAGGTGGTGGATCGCAGGCGCAAGTGCAATTAAATCTGGAAGATGTTGTTGCGGGTAAGATTATTCAGACAAAAGGAATGGGAGCGATGAGCTGGCTCAAAGATGGCGAACATTACAGTCGGGTGGAAGCCAATGCAGAGCAGGGTGGTACGGATATCGTTTCTTATCGGGCGAAAGATAATGCGAGAGAAGTCTTGATTCCTGCCTCTTTGTTTGTAGATAAGGCAACGGGTAAACCGGTTCCGGTACGAAGTATTTCTTGGAGTGCTGACAATCGTAAGGTTTTGGTTTATACCAATACGCAGCGGGTTTGGAGATATGATACTAGAGGCGATTATTGGGTGTTGGATTTGTCGGATAAAAGTTTCCGTCAAATCGGAAAGGATCGTCCGGAATCTTCTTTGATGTTTGCCAAATTTTCTCCGGATGCATCCAAGGTGGCTTATGTATCAGAAAATAATATTTATGTAGAAGATCTCGCTTCTCAGTCTGTTAAGCAACTGACAACGGATGGCAGTGAAACCATAGTCAACGGCACATTCGACTGGGTGTATGAGGAAGAGTTTGCTTGCCGGGATGGTTTTCGTTGGAGTCCGGATGGTCAGTACATTGCTTATTGGCAGAGTGATACTGAAGGAACTGGGGTATTCGATATGATCAATAATGTGGATTCTTTGTATCCGAAGATTCTTCATTTCCCTTATCCGAAGGCTGGAACAACCAATTCGGCCGTAAAGGTGGGTTATGTATCGGTGAATGGCGGAGCAACAACCTGGATTGATATTCCGGGAGATCCGAGAAACAACTATATTCCACGTATGGAATTTATCCCGAATAGCAACGAATTGTTTATCCAGCAGCTGAACCGTCCGCAGAATACCAATAAAGTGTGGATTGCTAAAATTGGAAGCAGTAAGCCGGAACATATTTTTACCGACGAGGATAAGGCTTGGGTTGATACGAACGATCATATCCGTTGGTTGAAAGACAATCAGTATTTTACCTGGGAAAGCGAACGGAGCGGTTGGCGTCATTTATATCGGGTGAGCCGGGATGGAAAAGATATCCAACCGATTACAGCCGGAGATTTTGATTATATCTCGACAGTGGGTATGGATATGAAGAAAGATTTGGTTTACTTTATCGCTTCGCCTGATAATTTTACTCAGCGCTATCTGTATAGTGCCAAGTTGTTTGGTAAAGGAGAAGTAAAGCGGGAGAGTCCGATGGATGAAGCTGGTCAGCATAGTTATTCCATGTCTCCAACAGGAAAGTGGGCGGTACATACATTCAGTAACGCCGTAACACCTCCGGTAATAGATATGGTTTCTTTCCCGGGACATAAGTCAGTACGGATGATTGAAGATAATGCGGAAGCCAAAGCACAGTATCAGGCTTTGGGATTACGTCCGAAAGAGTTTGTAAAGGCAAAGAGTGGCGACCTGATGCTCGATGTGTGCATGATCAAACCTGCCAATTTTGATCCGAATAAAAAGTATCCGGTGATTATTGAGGTTTATGGCGAACCGGCAGGATCAACGGTTCAGGATGTTTGGTCCGGTGGAGATTTATGGAATCAGTATATGGTAAATCAAGGATATATTTATGTCAGTATTGAAAATCGTGGAGCCAATGCTCCCCGAGGCCGTGAATGGCGTAAATGTATCTATGGGGAAGTCGGAACCTTTGCTTGCGAAGATCAGGCAAGAGGTATTCAGGATCTGGCCCGTCAGTATTCGTTCATTGATTTGAGTCGTATCGGTATTACCGGCTGGAGTGGTGGCGGTAGCCAGACGTTGAATTGTATGTTCCGTTATCCTTCGGTATTCCATACGGGTATAGCCATTGCTTTCGTATCTGATCAACGTTTGTATGATACGATTTATCAGGAGCGGTATATGAATACACCTCAGAATAATCCGGAAGGATACCGGAAAGGTTCTCCGATTACGTATGCCAACGGATTGGAAGGTAATTTGTTGTTAATCCACGGAACGGGAGACGACAATGTACACTATCAGAGCTGTGAGATGCTTGTCGATAAGTTGGTAGAGTATGGTAAGATGTTTTCACAAATCAGTTACCCGATGCGTAGCCATGGAATCTATGAACGTAAAGGAACAACCTTGCATTTGCGTAAATCGATGGCTAAATACTGGCTGGAACATTTGCCGGCTGGCGGTAAATAATCTGGATGTTTTATAAAGGAGTTACTGATAAATGATCTATAATATGCATATGAAGAAGTGGATTTTATCAATGGGAGTTTTGTTTATGTTATATGGTTGCGGAAGCGTTCCGCTGACCGGGCGTAAACAATTGTTGCTGGTCAGTGACCAGGAGGTCTTGTCGGCCAGCTTGACACAGTATTCAGATTATATGAAGACTGCTAAGAAATCTACATCGTCTAAGGATGCCAGTATGGTGACTCGTGTAGGGAAAAAGATTGCGGCAGCAACAGAAACCTATCTTCGCCAGAATGGTCTCGAGAGCGAAATCAAGAATTTTGCCTGGGAATTCAATCTGGTAAAAGATAATCAGGTAAATGCTTTTTGTATGCCGGGTGGAAAGATTGTTGTGTATGAAGGGTTGATGGATCTGGTTTCTTCGGATGATGAATTGGCTGTTGTAGTAGGGCATGAAGTTGCTCATGCCGTGGCTAAACATAGTAATGAGCGAATGAGCCAGCAAATCGTGGCGCAATATGGCGGAGCTATTCTGAATGCTGCTGTATCTAATAAGAGTACTGCGGTACAACAGGTCGCTGGAACGGTTTATGGTTTGGGTGCCCAATATGGTGTCATGCTTCCATTCTCCAGAAAACATGAGACGGAAGCCGACTATATGGGACTTGTTTTGATGACGATGGCTGGTTACAATCCGGATGTAGCGGTTGGCTTTTGGCAGAAAATGTCGGCTGGCTCCAGCGGGAAAGTTCCGGAATTCATGAGTACGCATCCCAGCGATGCTACTCGAATTGCTGATATTGAGAAAGCCTTGCCAAGCATCAAGGCCCAATATGGGAAGAAGAAATAACTGATAGTATGTGGGAATAACCAAGTCAGACGGTTATTCCCATTTTTTTCATTAAGAAGCAAGCGTTCATGTTTTGTGCAATTCCGGGTCGCATCCGGTAGGAAAAGCTGAGTTCGTCATTTTGGATGTCTGCTTCAAAGCAATAGTTCTTGATTTGTTCGGGAAACTCTTGTTCCAAAGTTCCCAATACCAAGTCGTGCGTAGCAATAATACCGCAGCTCTGGTTGGCTACCAATTGTTTCATTAAGGCTAATGAACCTTTTTGCTTGTCGATGGAATTGGTTCCTTTAAGGATTTCGTCCAAGATGATGAATAGCTTTTCTCCTGTTTGTAAACGGTCGATGATCATTTTCAACCGTTTTAATTCCGCAAAGAAATAGGATTCATTTTCAGACAGCGAGTCTGAAGTCCGCAGGCTGGTTACCAAATGAGCGGGATAAACAACCAGTTTCTCCGCGCAGACAGGCAAACCGGTACAAGCCAGTAAATAATTGACTCCGATAGTTCGCAGATACGTACTTTTTCCTGCCATGTTAGCTCCGGTAATAATCAGGAACCAGGGTTTCTGTGGAATATCAATATCATTGGTTACACAGATATTCGGTTTCATCAGCGGATGCCCGAGCCCTTTTCCTTGCATTTGGAAATAAGTATCTGCTATTTCGGGATAAATATACTTCGGATGGTTGAAGGCAAAGTTCCCTAACGAATAGAAAGCATCGAAGGTTCCTAGTGTTTCTATCCAGGATAACATATCGGATTGATGCTGTTGTCTCCATCTTTCTAATGCGATGGCATGGCGTATGTCCCGTAAACAAAATAGATTCAATAATACACCTGCCAGACTAAAACGTTGGTTCAATGCTCCGATATGGTGCGATAGTTGTTTCAAGGATTCGGAAGCTGAGAGGTTGTTGCGCTTAAAACACTGTTTGAGTTGTTGTAATAAGGGCGAGGAAAATTCTCTTTCCTCAATGCACTTGATGAGGTTAGCATATCCATTGAATATAAGCTCCATTTTGTCGACAGACTGATAAAGCCGGTTTACTTCTTTGGCACGCCAATAGGCAATAACAAAACTGAAGGCAGCATAAATTCCGAACCATTTCTCTGCTATGCCAGCCATGACACTTCCGATGACTAATAATATCCAGCCTGAAGGAATTATCCAAATCATGATTTTCCAAAATGAACTTTGACTGAAGAAGGATGATTCCTGGGTCAGATCTTCCATCTTATGCAGGCTGTTACTTCCCTCTTGTGTCATTTTCCCGTTGGTATAGAAACTTTGTAATTGTTCCGGCTGTTTGGATAATTCCTGAATGGCTTCTTGCCGTTGGTATATATCGTTTTTCTGGTCTAATGGTTGTTTGAGCCAAGTGGCTAATCGCTTTTTCCCTTCTACGGTGACTGTTCGGTTGATGGCTTGGAAAAGGGATTTGTTTCCGAATAGATCCAGGTCTAAAGAGAAGGAATGTTCTCCTTCGATAAATTCCGAACCACCATCAAACGCCTGATAATCGAGGTCAAGACCTTTTTGTTCATTAACTAAAAGTTCGGATTGGGTATCGATATATTTCCGTCTGAAGAATAATCGGTTGTGAAAGATCATCAATCCGATGAAAGGCAGTCCGAAAAGCAAGATAATTCCCATGATTATATACCAGCCTTCCTGATGAAATCCATACAGCAGAAGCAAGGCTCCGATGACCAATAGCAATCGAATGGTTCCGATGATATGGATTTTCCGGTTTACTTGATTTTTCTCGGTAGAAAGTGTATGTATGAGTTCCTGATAATACGTTGATAGATTTTTCATTTTCCTTTTAGTCTGTTTTGAGAGAACAAATTTACAATAAAATCCAAAGTGCACAATAACGCGTACAAATGGAACACTTTTACATTTCGTCAATTTTCTAGGATGATTTTATTCTTAATATCTTTGAGGCCTTAAAGTGATAGGTTAAAGAGAGATGAATAGATATATTATTCTTGTGTGTATGTGTTTCTTTGCCTCTTTATCGTGGGGACAGATTTTAGAAGAGAAGAACGAAGCAGTGAAAGTGAAGTACAATGCGGATAGTGTGCGTGCTGAATTGGATAAGATGCCTTATTTTACGTTGTTCCGTGACAACTATTTTTCAGGCGGTATTCCTTTAGGTACCAAACCGACGGGGCATAATTCGGATGTGAAGTTCCAATTGAGTATTTCCCAGAGACTGACGAAAAGTAAACTTCCTTTCGATTCTTATTTATTCATTCAATATACGCAGAAAGCTTTTTGGGATGTGTTTCGGGAATCGCTTCCGATGCGTGACCTGAACTTTAATCCGGGAATCGGATTAGGACATCTGATCATCCGTCATAATAAATATATCGGAAAGGCTTATTTGATGCTGGAACATGAATCGAACGGAAAGGACAGTATTGATTCTCGAAGTTGGAATAAGATAACTTTCTCGTGGGCTTTGGTCTTGAATGATAATTGGGAAACACAGTTTAAAACCTGGATTCCGATTATTGATGGAGAGAACAATAAAGACATCCTGAAGTATAATGGTATCTTTCAATTTGCCGTAAACTATCGGACTTGTAATAAACGTTTGCAGATAGGAGCATTGATAACTCAAAGGAAAGCCTGGTTCGGATTTAATACACAGCTTGAATTAAGTTATAAGTTCAATAAACGGGAAAACCAGTTCTTCTTTATCCAATATTATAATGGTTATGGTGAGAATTTATTGGAGTATAATCAATATAAAAATATGCTTCGGGTAGGCTTTGTGATCAAACCACAGGACTTCAGTTTGTATTAAAACCTATTGATATAAAAAGAAACAAGTGTATCAAACCCATCTCTTAATTGGTTCGATACACTTGTTTTTATATTTATCAGGAATTAATTCTGATCTTTCAGAATAACGTCGTGAGCTCCACCTTCTACGATTGAAGTTGAAGAAACCAAGGTGATTTTAGCGCTCTTCTGTAACTGTTCAATGGTGATTGAACCACAGCTGCACATAGTAGCCTTGATTTTGCCTAACGTTACTTCCAGGTTGTCTTTCATCTTTCCGGCATAAGGAACGTAACTGTCGACACCTTCTTCGAATTTCAGTGCTTCATTTCCGCCCATGTCATAACGCTGCCAGTTTTTAGCACGGTTAGAACCTTCTCCCCAGTATTCTTTAACGAAACTGTTTCCGATCTTTAATTTCTTGGTAGGTGATTCGTCGAAGCGGGCAAAGTAACGTCCCATCATCAAGAAGTCTGCACCCATTGCCAATGCCAGTACCATGTGATAATCATGAACTAAACCACCATCGCTGCAGATAGGTACATAAATACCTGTCTTTTCATAGTAAGCATCGCGTGCTCTTGCTACATCAATCAAAGCTGTAGCCTGTCCACGTCCGATACCTTTTTGCTCACGAGTGATACAAATAGAACCTCCTCCGATACCAACTTTCACGAAATCGGCTCCTGCTTCTACCAAATAGTTGAAACCTTCCTGATCAACTACGTTTCCGGCACCAACCAATAGTTTGTCTCCGTAAGTTTCTTTGATCCAACGAAGTGTATCATATTGCCATTCTGAATAACCGTCAGAAGAGTCAATACATACTACATCAACTCCTGCAGCTACCAATGCCGGAACACGATCTTTGTAATCGCGGGTATTGATACCGGCTCCCACTAACAATGTTTTGTCTTTGCCCGACAGTTCATTGGGGTTTTCGTGATGGCTGTCGTAATCTTTACGGAATACGAAATATTGTAAGTTCTGATTCTTGTCGATAATAGGCAATGTATTTAATTTATGATCCCAGATGATTTGGTTGGCTTCTTTCAGTGTTACACCTAATTCACCGACAATCAGTTTCTGGAAAGGAGTCATAAAGTCTTTTACCGGAGTTGCAGGATCATCCTTTTCAACCCGATAATCACGACTGGTTACCATACCCAGCAATTTCCCGTTAGGTGTTCCATCTTCCGTAATACCTATGGTTGAGTGCCCGGTCTTTTTAACCAATGCTATTACATCCTTCAAGGTATGGTTAGGTGTCAGGTTTGAATCACTAACAACGAATCCAGCTTTGAATTTCTTTACTTTGCGAACCATTTCTGCCTGGCTTTCGATTGGCTGAGAACCGAATATAAACGACAAACCGCCGTTTCGAGCTAATTCAATAGCCAAATCAGGACCTGAAACAGATTGCATGATAGCTGATACAAACGGGATATTAAGTTCGATAGCTGCTTTTTCGCCAGCTTTGTGTTTAACAAGAGGAGTTTTGAGCGATACGTTCGCCGGTGTACATTCTTTTGTTGTTAACCCAGGAATAAGCAAGTATTCACCAAAAGTTCTTGATACATCATTTAAGTAAATTGCCATAAGATTCTATTTATTTACTGGATGAAAGTTTTATCTTGCAAAGATAAGGATTTTACTTGGAATTATGCGTTGTGTCTGAAAAGTTTCTTTCCCCTTTCAAACAAAAAAGGAAATCTCTTGCTCTAAACAAAAGATTTCCTTTTTTCTGCCCAGAAGTAATCTGGCAGGGATTAGTATTTCTTGTCGCAGTAGTAATCGATCATCCGGTGAATGGCTCTTGTACATGCCGGACAGAAAGGTGCATAGTCGCGCATCATACAGTGATCCATCGGGCGATATATACCTTTCGACAGATAACCACCGCCTTCAAAAACGCCACATTTATCTTTATGGGTATCATCTAATGGAGTCGGAACCGGTGTATTAGCCGGTAATAAGTCTTTCCACTTGGCATCAAAATTCACCAATGTGGTAATGTTGGGTTCCCAAGGTTCGTATTTCAGATTATAGAAATCGTTGTAGGCTACTTCAGAGGAGAAGTATTCGTCGGCAAGTCCGGCGAAACTGTGTCCGAATTCGTGTGTGAATACAACCGGAGTTTTAGGATGATCGGCTGTACCACAGGCATAGAAGTTATACATTCCTCCGCCTCCGTAGGTGTCGGCATTGATGAGAATAAAGATCGCGTCGGTAGGAACGTTCCAGACTGCATCACGGATTGACTTCATGTCTCGAGTCGTTAAATACCGGTCAATACCGAATGTGTAATAGCCTGTATTGAAAGCGGTGTTCTTAAATACTCCTTTACCCGAACTGTCTGTACCGGATTCTTCGGAAATACAACCAACAGCCCATACGTTAAAGTCATTTTTGCGCTGGTCGTATGGGGGTGTTTTAAACAAAGCTTCCATGAATCGTTTGGCATCGGCTACGAATTTATCTTGTTCGGCAGCAGTATAACCTTCAGCCAAGAAGGCCAGATCGACTTTTTCATGCGAATCTCCGTTACTTAGAATAGGAGTTACCCGATTGGCCTTTAAGTTTCCCTGGTCAATAAAGATACTGGTCGGATCGATATCTATTTTTAATAAGGTATGAAACTGCATGTCGTTCCGGTCGCGTGCCGTCAATTCCATAACGATTGGATTCTTGGGATAGGGAACAGATACACTGTTTGTCCAAGCTTGTGTCTCCGTATTGGCTTGGTCGGTTGTTCTCCATTCCTCAAATAAAGTGTTGAATCCGCGGGAGTAGATCAATTTATTTGTTGCTTTGTCATAGATATTGACGTAATAACCTCCATAATAAAATTGATCAATCAAGTTGTTCAAAGGTCCGCTCCATACCGGCTCCTTTCGTAATTGTTCAATCGCAGCAGATTGTTGCTTTGCGTTTCCACTTAAGGAAAAATCAATTCGCAGACTTTTTCTTTCAAAAAAAGTGTCGAATGTCGTTTGGGCAAACAAACTCGGTATAATACAGAGAATGCCTAAAATTAAATGTATTGTTTTTTTCATAAAGCTGTTGTTTTTTGCAAATGTACTGTTTTTAGCTTAAAATAAACTTGGTTTTGGGATGAAAATATAGGGGAATAATTGTTTGATAGTTACTTTTTATATTTTTGACAGATGTGCTAAAGCTTTTCCATATTTGTCAAAAAGCTTTAGCACATATATGGAAAAGCTTTTCGACAACTGTCAAAAAATAACATTCTAATAAGGACCAGTCTTGGGGAAATCCGAATAGCTCTTAATTATATCTAAAGTTTTGCCAGTCAAATTAAAAAAACATTACCTTTGTGACCGAATTTTTCAATAATGCCAGAAGGTGATTCGTAGATTATTGTATATTATACCATTTGCATTGTTCTTTATGGCTGCTACGATGCTGGTGCAAGCAGCAGAACGAAATTTTGTTGTGGTGATAGATGCTGGTCACGGAGGAAAAGATCCGGGAGCACGGGGGAAAATCATCAACGAGAAATCTATAAATTTATCGGTCGCCTTAAAACTGGGAAAGCTCATTTCCTGTAAACATTCAGATGTGAAAATTGTTTATACCCGTAGTACTGACAAATTTGTAGAATTGGATGAACGTGCAGAAATAGCCAATCGGAATAAAGCCGATTTGTTTATATCCATCCATACGAACTCGGTGGCTAAGGGGAATCAGGCAAAAGGAACGGAAACCTATACATTGGGTTTGGCCCGTACGGAAGAAAACCTGGCAGTGGCGATGCGGGAGAATTCGGCGATCTTACTGGAAGATGATTATCAGCAGAAGTATGAGGGATTTGATCCGAATTCGACGGAATCGTATATTATATTTGAGTTTATTCAAAATAAGCACATGCAGCAAAGCGTTGCCTTTGCTTCTGAAATACAAACCCGTTTTGCTTCGTCGAGACGTGAAGATCGGGGTGTTCGCCAGGCAGGTTTCTTGGTCTTGCGGAAGACTAGTATGCCGAGCGTATTGATAGAAGTCGGGTTTATTTCAAATAGAGATGAAGAACGTTATTTGGCTTCAGAATCCGGACAGCAGCAATTAGCCAAGGCGATATCCGATGCTTTTGACCGTTACAAGCAGGAGTATGATGCCCGGCAGGCCGGTTCGTTGGGAAAAGGAAGAGCTGAAGTCAGAGCAACTGTTACGGAATCTGCTGTACCGGCCGTAACAATGGAAGCAGAGGATACGAATTTTGATGAGAATCCTCCTGCCGGAAGTGAGGAAGATATCTTGCGGAAGAAGAAAGCCCGTCTGGCAGCTCAGGCGAAAGCCGAAGAAATGTCTTCTGAAACGGTTTCGCAAGAGCCGATACAGACCGGTACGATTTATAAGATTCAGATCTTGACATCGGATAAGCCGCTTTCATCGAATTCTCGTTTGTTGAAAGGATATGATCCGGTTGAATGCGTAAAGGGAAAACGTATTTACAAATACTTTTACGGATCAACGTCTAGTTATAAAGAGATTAAGCAGCTATGGCGTAAAACCGTAAAAGACTTTAAAGATGCATATATTGTAGTCTTTAAAGACGGAAAGCAGGTAAATAATTAATTTGAAACTAAAAAAATAACAGGATAAGATGAAAAAAGTATTCACCAAAGAGGCAAAGATAGGATTAGTGTCAATAATCAGCCTGATCTTACTTTATTGTGGAATCAATTATTTGAAAGGTATTAATTTGTTCAAGCCGGTAAATCACTATGAGGTCGTATTCTCGAATGTAAAGGGTGTTACTATTTCAAGCCCTGTTTATGTAGAAGGATTTAAAGTCGGTCTGGTACGTGAAATCCGTTACGATTATGAGTCAAAAGATAAGATCCTTGTGGATATCAGTCTGGAAGATGAGATGAAGATAAATAAGGGAAGTTATATAAGCATCGTCAATAGTTTTTTGGGTGGTGCTGAACTTCATATCCATTTGAATAAATTCGTTTCAGATTATTATAAGCCGGGAGATAGCATTGAAGGACGGATGACGGAAGATATGATGCAGTCTGTTCAAGAAGATCTGTTACCTTCGGTTGAGGCCATGCTGCCGAAGATTGATTCAATCTTGGGAGGTTTGGAAAAGATCGTGAATCATCCAGCTTTGACTCAGTCATTGGAGCATGTGGAAAAATCGACAGCCAACCTGGAAGTTTCAACTCGCCAGTTAAATCAGTTGTTGGCAAGCGATGTTCCGGTGATTGTTTCGAACCTGAAAACGATAACTGCCAATTTCTCGGATGTGAGTGGCGAGTTGAAAACATTAGATTTGCAATCAACCGTTCAAAGCATCAATGCTACGCTCGCTAATCTGAAAGTGACGACAGAGAAGTTTAATTCGAAGGACAATACCTTAGGTTTGCTTCTGAACGATCGGGCTTTGTATGATAACTTGAATGCAACCACAGATAATGCCTCAAAACTATTATTGGATTTGCGTGAGAATCCGAAGCGTTATGTGCATTTCTCGGTATTTTGATTAGGAGAAAAGAATATAGAAAATTTACTTTTGTCTTTCTGATTTTCGGATATTCTTTTTGATGAATCAATGTGGTAGTATAAAATCTTCTTTTTTAGAAGGATAGGCTTTATTGTCTGTTTGCTTTCTGCTAACCGGGTTTTGACAAAATGATAATGAAAATTGGGCTTTTGGTTTAATTCTTCTATCTTTAAAAATATAAACACCTGATTATTAGGATAGTATATTAAGTTGTTGAGATTAAGCTAGATAAATTTATTTGTAAATTACAAGACAAATAGGATTTTTTTTTTTAGAATTTATTTCTAAACTTTGCAGTCCGAATAAGAGCGAAAAAAAGTTTTGGGAGAAATAAAAACGATGCAGTCTGATTGTCAAATATTGTGGAATAAGTGCCTGGAAATTATTAGGGACATCATCCCGGAGGAACAGTTTAATACGTGGTTTCGTCCGATAATTCCTTATTCATTTAATGAAAAGAAGGAATTTAGGATATTGGTGCCCTCGAATTTCTTTGGTGAATATATAGAAGCTAATTTCCAGAATTTATTGATGCCTGTTGTCCAGCGAGTAATGGGTGCAGAGGTATCTTTGATATATCGTGTGGCTACTTATGGTGATGTGACAGATGAAGGATCTATGATGGATTGTCATCCGGAGCCCACTGTAAAGGCTGCTCCTGTTCGTTCTACTGTACCTGGTCTGTTTGATCAGCGTGCTCCTCAGGATTGGAATTCTTACTTGAATCCTAAATATAGTTTTGATAACTATTTTGAGGGAGAAAGTAATAAGTTGGTTCGTTCAGCCAGTGAGGCTATTGCCCAGAATCCGGGAAAGACCGCCTTTAATCCGATGTTTATTTTTGGTGCATCTGGTGTGGGTAAAACCCATTTGTGTCATGCAATAGGTAATCGGATTCAGGAACTGCATCCCAATAAAAAGGTGTTGTATGTATCTGCACATCTGTTTAGTACTCAATTTACAGATGCCGTTCGTAAAAACAACGTAAATGATTTCTTGTATTTTTACCAGGGCGTTGATATCTTGTTGTTGGATGATGTACAAGAATTTATTGGTAAGGATAAGACACAGAATACGTTTTTCCATATATTTAATCATTTGCACATGCTGAATAAGCAGCTTGTTTTGACATCGGATAAGCCTCCGGTGGAACTTCAAGGTATGGAAGAACGTCTGTTTACCCGTTTGAAGTGGGGATTGACAGCCGAATTAAGTCGTCCGGATTTGGATTTACGAAAAAAAATCCTGAAAAATAAGATGAGCCATGATGGTATCGTAATACCGGATGACGTATTTAATTTCATTGCAAACAATGTAACGGAAAATGTTCGGGATCTGGAAGGCATATTGGTTTCATTGATGGCAAATTCATTGGTCAACAACAAGGAAATAGATATGTCTTTGACCAAACGTGTGGTAAGCTTATCCGTTCGTTTGGAAAAGAAGCAGATTTCGGTTCAGTCAATTCAGGAAACAGTTTGCAAGTACTTTAATCTGGAGCAGGCTGCTATTCAAACGAATTCTCGTAAACGTGAAATAGTTCAAGCACGCCAAATAACCATGTACTTGGCGAAGAAATATACAGATTGTTCTTTCTCTCATATTGGGAAGATTGTTGGAAAGAAAGACCACGCAACAGTTTTGCATGCGTGCAAAACTATCAAGGACCAGATAGATACCAATAAGTCTTTCCGTACTTCTGTTGAAGAAATCGAGAGTCTACTGAAAGGTTAATTCTAGATATTGTAATTATTGATTTATATAAATGAATAGCTGTGGAACGTAAAATCTATACTTTTGACGAAGCTTATAAGGCATCGTTAGAATACTTCACCGGTGATGAACTAGCGGCGAAAGTATGGGTAAATAAATATGCCTTAAAAGATGCTTTTGGAAATATTTATGAGCAGTCGCCGGTGGATATGCATTGGCGTTTAGCCCGTGAAATAGCTCGGATTGAAAATAAGTATCCTAATCCATTATCCGAGCAGGAACTGTTTGATCTTTTTGATCATTTCCGTTATATAATTCCTCAGGGAAGTCCGATGACAGGAATCGGAAATGATTATCAGGTTGCTTCCTTGTCCAATTGCTTTGTCATAGGTTTAGACGGCCCGGCTGATTCATATGGAGCTATTATCCGAATTGATGAGGAACAGGTTCAGTTGATGAAACGCAGAGGTGGTGTGGGACATGATTTATCTCATATCCGTCCGAAAGGTTCACCTGTGAAAAATTCGGCTTTGACCTCAACAGGTCTTGTTCCTTTTATGGAGAGATATTCCAATTCTACCCGTGAAGTAGCACAGGATGGCCGCCGTGGAGCCTTGATGCTTTCGGTATCTATTAAGCATCCGGATTCAGAATCCTTCATCGATGCTAAAATGGTAGAGGGGAAAGTGACAGGAGCCAATGTTTCCGTCAAGATTGATGATGAATTCATGGATGCTGTCATCCATAATAAAATGTATCGTCAGCAATATCCTATTCATTCGGATAATCCAGAATATGTAAAAGATATAAATGCTGCAGCATTGTGGGAAAAGATTATCCATAACGCATGGAAGTCGGCAGAACCGGGAGTCTTATTCTGGGATACTATTCTGCGTGAATCTGTAGCAGACTCGTATGCTGATTTAGGATTCCGTACTGTATCAACCAATCCTTGTGGTGAAATACCTTTGTGTCCGTACGATAGCTGTCGCTTACTGGCAATCAATCTTTACTCTTACGTGGTTAATCCTTTTACGAAAGATGCTTATTTTGATTTTGATTTGTTCAAGAAGCATATCGGATTAGCTCAGCGTATCATGGATGATATTATTGATTTGGAATCTGAAAAGATTGAATTGATATTAAAGAAGATCGAATCAGATCCTGAATCGATGGAAATTAAGCAGCCGGAGCATTATTTGTGGGAAAAAATTCAGCGAAAGACTTTGATGGGTCGTCGTACCGGAGTAGGTATTACAGCAGAAGGAGATATGCTGGCTGCATTGAATTTGCGTTACGGCACAGAAGAGGCTACTGATTTTGCAGAGAAGGTTCAGCGTACATTGGCTTTGGCGGCTTATCGTTCGTCAGTGAATATGGCAAAAGAACGTGGTGCGTTTGAAATATATGATGCCAAGCGTGAAGAAAAGAATCCGTTTATTAATCGTATAAAAGAAGCAGATCCTTCCTTGTATGAGGATATGGTGAAATATGGTCGTCGTAATATCGCTTGTTTGACCATTGCTCCTACTGGAACGACCAGTTTGATGACACAGACAACCTCTGGAATAGAACCTGTCTTTTTACCTGTTTACAAACGTCGTAGAAAAGTAAATCCGAATGATGCGGATGCACGGGTTGACTTTGTAGATGAAACAGGCGATGCCTTTGAGGAATATATCGTATTTCATCATAAGTTTGTGACTTGGATGCAGGCCAACGGCTATTCTGTAACGAAAAAATACACGCAAGAGGAAGTTGATAGTTTAGTTGAAAAGTCTCCTTATTTTAAAGCAACTTCAAACGATGTGGATTGGTTGCAGAAAGTCCGGATGCAAGGACGTATTCAGAAATGGGTTGATCATTCAATTAGTGTGACTATTAATCTGCCCAATAATGTGACGGAAGATTTGGTAAACCAATTATATGTTGAAGCTTGGAAAAGTGGTTGTAAAGGTTGTACGGTTTACCGGGATGGTTCTCGCTCGGGCGTGTTGATCGCAACAGACAAGAAGAAAAAGAAAGATGACTGCAATTGTATGCAACCGCCGGTCATTGTTTCTACCCGTCCTCGAGAATTGGAAGCAGATGTTGTTCGCTTTCAAAATAAGAAGGAGAAATGGATTGCGTTTGTTGGTTTGTTGAATGGCCGTCCATACGAGATCTTTACAGGATTAGCTGATGACGAAGAAGGAATTATGGTTCCGAAAAATATATTAAAAGGTTCGATCATCAAGAGCTACGATGAAGATGGAAAGAAACATTATGACTTCCAGTTTAAAAACAAGCGGGGCTATAAGATGACAATAGAAGGATTGGATGGTAAGTTTGATCCTGAATATTGGAACTATGCTAAACTGATTTCCGGAGTATTGCGCTATGGTATGCCTATTGATCAGGTTATTAAGTTGGTTCAAGGAATGGACTTAAGCAATGAATCAATTAATACATGGAAAAATGGAGTTGAGCGAGCCTTGAAAAAGTATTTGCCTAATGGTACGGAAGCTAAAGGACAGAAATGTCCTAATTGTGGTCAAGAAACCTTGGTTTATCAAGAAGGCTGCTTGATTTGCACTAATTGTGGAGCTTCTCGTTGCGGATAAAATCTATATAAATAATTATGTAATAGTAACCTTCTGATTGATGCAATTTGTTTTTGATCAGAAGGTTTTTTATTTATTTCTGCTTGGGTGAATTCTTTTCAGGAAGGCGACTGGTGTTATCCATGGTACATTTCCCGTTGAAAACAGCGTTCGGTTCAATTTCTATATTAGGAGCTGTAATATCTCCTTGAATTGTTGCGGTCGCTTTTAATACGAGTTTGGTACTTACATGGATGGAACCTGTCACATTGCCATGTATTTCAGCATTGTTTGAAGTGATGTTGCCATTGACACTTCCTTTAGGGCCGACAACGATTTTTGCTTGACAAATGATATCACCTTCGACTTTTCCATCAAGTCTGAAGTCTGTATCTGTAGAAATGTTCCCTTTAATCGTAGTTCCGGCAACTAGCACATTGTGTAGGCCGTTGCTTGTTTGTTCTTCGTTCTTTTGTTTGTTTCCAATCATAAGGCAATTTATAGCGAATGTTTTGCAAATATAGACTATTTTTTTGCAGAGACGTTTAATTTAGACTATATTTAAACCCGAATTATGAGTTAGAAAAACTCCATAAGTGGAATGATTGGGTATGACAACTAAGATTGAATTAAAGTCAATGAGATTTTATGCTTATCACGGAGTTGATCCACAGGAGACTCGGGTAGGCAATTGGTTTATTGTTGATTTGATGGTGACAGTCGATCTTGTTCAGGCTATTGAAAATGATAACTTGGATAGTACAATTAATTATGCAGAGATATATGAGGTTGTTAAGTCGGAAATGAATGTACCTTCAAAGTTAATTGAGCATGCGGCCGGAAGGATTCTAAAATCATTGAGAAGGCGTTTCCCTCAAATAGAACATATTCAGCTCAAGCTGGCTAAACAGAATCCTCCATTTGGAGGCGATGTACAAAGTGCAGCAATATTATTGGAAGATTAAAAGAAATTATTTCAAAATAAAAGGATAAATTAAAATGTATATGGCGTATACTAATAATGTAATGATCGTTCGTCATGGTCTGTTGGCTAATTTGGTGAAGTTATGGAAAGAAGACCGATTGGTTGAAGAAATTGACCGTTTGCCAATAGAAATGAGTCCTCGTCGTGCGAAACCTAAAGGGAGATGTTGTATATATAAAGAAAGAGCCGTCTTAAAATACAAGACATTGCCGTTGTTGGGTTTTGATATGAGTGACGAAAAAGACGAGCTGACCCCTTTATCAAGTTATGCTAGTCAGGCATTGGAACGCACAGAGAATCAAAAGGAAAATTTGATGTGTGTGATAGATGAGGCTTGTTCTTCTTGTGTTTCGGTCAATTATGAAATAACTAATTTGTGCCGTGGTTGCGTAGCGAGAAGTTGTTACATGAATTGTCCGAAAGATGCTATTCATTTTAAGAAAAACGGGAAAGCCGAGATCGACCATGACACCTGTATTAGCTGTGGAAAGTGTTATCAGAATTGTCCATATCATGCGATTGTCTATATACCAATACCTTGTGAAGAAGTTTGCCCTGTCAAAGCAATTAGTAAGGATGAGTATGGAGTCGAACATATTGATGAATCGAAATGTATTTATTGTGGTAAATGTTTGAATGCTTGTCCTTTTGGTGCAATATTTGAGATATCTCAAGTTTTTGATGTCTTGCAGCAAATTAAGAAAGGAACAGATATTGTTGCTATAGTTGCTCCTTCTATACTGGGGCAGTTTGGATGTTCTAAAGAACAAATCTATGGTGCATTAAAGCAGGTAGGATTTACGGATATAGTGGAAGTGGCACAGGGTGCGATGGAAACGACAAGAAATGAGGCCGAGGAATTAAAGGAAAAACTTCATGAAGGACAAGCCTTCATGACAACAAGTTGTTGTCCTTCTTATATTCAGTTAGTGGAAAAACATATTCCGGACCTGAAGAAATATGTGTCGACAACTGGTTCTCCTATGTATTATACAGCCCGGATGGTGAAGGAGCAAAGACCTGATGCTAAAATTGTGTTTGTAGGACCTTGTGTAGCTAAACGAAAGGAAGTGAAAATGGATCCATGTGTGGATTATACGTTGACTTTCGAGGAAGTTGCCTCTATATTTACAGGAATGGGTATTAACTTAGATGTTGTTAAGCCATATTCTTTGTTGTCAACAGCATCCCGTGAGGCGTATGGATTTGCTCAAACCGGTGGTGTTGTGAATGCCGTAAAAGTTTGCTTGCAGCAAGATTCTGTCAGTGCGATTCAGATTGCAGGTCTGAATAAAAAGAATGTGTCTTTACTTAGAGCTTATGCAAAAACAGGAAAGGTACCTGCTCAATTTGTCGAAGTGATGGCTTGTGAGGGCGGTTGTGTTACGGGACCGAGTGTTTATGGAGATAAGTCGGTTGGTCAAAAACAATTATTGAAGGAGCTGGCTAAAATAACAAGTGCGAAGTAACATAGGCTTTAAAAGAATTTGATGATTCATAGGTTGGAAATGCTTCGGGCAATTTTTTGATCCTTAAACGATATGGTTTCGAAAAGGATTGTATCTTTGTAGAATGTATTGCAGAATAAATAGCATTTGGATTTAAGTTTTTAGAAGGAATGAAACGTATTATAGAAATATGCGCCAATTCAGCACAAAGTTGCGTGGAAGCTGAAGCAGGAGGTGCTTCTAGAGTAGAATTGTGTGCTGGTATTCCAGAGGGAGGAACTACTCCTAGTTATGGGGAGATAGTCATGGCAAAGCGATTGACTTCCCAAATAGATATTAATGTAATTATTCGCCCTCGGGGTGGTGACTTTTTATATACGGAAGCTGAGATAAATTCAATGTTGTTGGATATTGAATTATGTAAGCAACTGGGAGTTCATGGTGTCGTATTTGGGTGCTTGACGAAAGAAGGAGACATTGATGTCCCTTTGATGCAGAAATTGATAGAGGCAGCCAAACCTTTATCTGTAACCTGTCATAGGGCATTCGATGTTTGTCGTGATCCGTTTAAGGCGTTGGAGGAGTTGATAGCGTTAGGATGTGATCGGATTTTGACGTCTGGACAACAATCAGATGCCGTTAAAGGTATTCCTTTGATTAAAGAACTTGTAGAAAAAGCAGCCGGACGAATTATTATTATGCCGGGTTGTGGTGTGAGAGATACCAATATAGTTCAGATTGCACGAGAGACTGGTGCTGTAGAGTTTCATACATCAGCAAGAAGCATTGTATACAGTCAGATGGAATTCAGAAATGAAAAGGTTCCTATGGGCAGTAACAGTGTCTCGTCTGAATTTGAAACGGTACAGACGGATCGTAAAAAAGTGGCCCTTTGTGTCTATGGTGAGGAGTAAATCGATACAGTGAAATAAGAATTTGGTGTAAATACGAAAGAAAAACGAAAAGAATGGAGCTTATTTCATGAATTTTGTTTTCCTTTGCGAAAAATATCATTTTGAGGTGAATTTAATCATAGAACAAGGAAACACATCTACGAAGGTGGCTATCTATGCAGAAGGTAATTTAAAAGCATCTTTTGTGTATAAAACTTTTGATAAGAGTAAGTTAAAGCCGTTGTTTGATGTTTATTCGTTAGACAAAGGTATATATTCGACAGTTGCCGATGTGGATGAAGATTTAATAGCTTATTTAAAGGAGTATCTTTCTTGTTTTATTTATTTTGATAACGATGTTCGTTTGCCTATCACTATCAAATATAAAACACCTCATACATTGGGAAAGGATCGCATTGCGGCTGTTGTGGGTGCTTATTACCTTCAGCCGAATCGGAACATTCTGATTATCGATGCGGGAACGTGTATTACTTATGAATTATTGGAAGCTTCCGGTTCATATTTGGGTGGAAATATATCTCCGGGTATGACAACGCGGTTCAAGGCTTTGAATGATTATACTAAAAAGTTATCTCTGGTAAATGAGAGGGAAGAGGTTCCTTGTTGGGGAACTTGTACGGAAGATGCTATCCGGGCCGGTGTGGTGAATGGCATAGTGTTTGAAATGGATGGGTATATTGATAAAGCAAAAGAATTATATTCTGATGTTTTGGTTTTTTTAACGGGTGGACATTCGTTTTATTTTGAAAGCCGGTTAAAAAACTCCATCTTTGCAGACATTAATTTAGTGTTGACAGGATTAAATAGAATCTTAGAGTACAATGTTGAAAATTGAAAAGTTTATTTTGTCGGGAGTTTTGTTGTTGACTCAATTGTCGGTTTGGGGCCAAAACAATACAGCATCTCCATATACCCGTTTTGGATTTGGAGAAATAGCTGATCGTTCTTTTGGGGCTGGCCGTGCAATGGGAGGTGTAGGGATAGGATTGCGTTCTCCTGAACAAATAAATCCGATGAACCCTGCATCTTATAGTTGTATGGATTCTTTGACCTTTATCTTCGATTTTGGAGCGTCAATGAAAGCATCCTCGTTTAAAGATCAATCGAATCAGTACAATCATCTGAGTGGTAATTTAGAGTATATAGCTCTGCAGTTTCCTATAACCAGATGGTTGGCAATGAGTGCCGGGTTATTACCTTATTCATTTGTTGGTTATAAGTTTGGAGAAGTTTCAACTATTGGAGATGAAACTTATCAGAATACTTATTCAGGAACAGGTGGATTAAACGATCTCTATGGAGGTTTGTCTATAGATATATGGAAGAAGCGTTTGGCTGTTGGTGCGAACTTCGGTTTCTTGTTTGGAAATATAAATCACTCGCAGTATTTAGCTTTTTCGTCGAATGATAATTCTTCTTCCTCACCTTATATGAATCAGCGTATTCGTCAGATGAAGGTGAGGGATATGAAGATGGATTTTGGTTTGCAGTATACTCATCCTCTGAGTGCTACGGAAAGTGTGACTTTAGGATTAACTTATTCTCCGTCAAATCAATTGGGAGTGAAAACTTATGATACAATTGAGAAGTTAAGTGTGACTAGTTCTGGAACTTCTGTGATTGAATCTTCTACAGATACAATTCAGGGTCTTCGTTATGACTTGCCTAATTCTTTTGGAGTTGGTTTGTCTTATATGAAAATAGATAAGCTGTTGTTGGCTGCCGATTTCTTATATGAAGATTGGAGTAATGCTAGCTTTATGGGAGAAAAAACATTCCAGAATCGTACACGTTTTGCTATCGGTGCTCAGTATGAACCTAATGCAAGAGCTAAAAATTACTTTAATCGTATTCGTTACCGTGCAGGTTTTCATTATGGTGATTCCTATATAAGAGTGAATCAGTCTGAGGAGAACGGAAATAAAGGATATGGTTATAAAGAATATGGTGCAAGTCTAGGTTTGGGATTACCGTTGATTGACAATCGTTCAATAGTGAATGTTTCGTTTGAATATGTTAAAGTCAAACCGGAGCATGTATCTATGATTGATGAACAATATTTTCGCGTGACGGTGAATTATACGTTTAATGAACGTTGGTTCTTTAAATTTAAATTGGATTAATAATATAGTTAACTTTAATTGAAAAATAGATATGAAGATCAAAGTATTATTATTAGCTCTTGGCTGTACAATGGGAACATTGGGAGCATACGCCCAAAAAGGGGTGGACAATGGAACTCAGTTTGGATCTGGTGAAGACAGTGTACGCTGTATCACTAACATTAGCTTGTTTGTACCTTATGCAAAAGGTGGTAATTTTAAAGACGCCTTAGAATTTTGGAAGATTGCTTACAATGAATGTCCGGCATCTACGAAGGACCTTTATTTGTATGGTGTACGAATCGTTTCTTGGCAGATTGAAAACGAAAAAGATCCTGCTAAGAAAGCTCAGCTGGTAAATGATTTGATGACAGTTTATGATAAACGTATCAAATACTTTGGAAATGATCGTAAGTATGGTAAAGATTGGATCATAGGAAACAAGGCTGAAGATTATGTAAAATATGCTGGAGACAATTTGGATGCGAATGCATTGTATGATTGGACAAAGTCTGCAATTGACGAAAAAGGTGACAAATGTGAAGTAAAGGCTGTTTCTTATTTTATGTTTGCTTCTTTGCGTAAAATGCAGGCAGATCCTAATTTCAAAGATCAGTACATTCAAGATTATTTGAAAGCAGCAAGTATCATTGATGCTCAGATTAAGGTTGCAGAAGCAGCAAATAATGAAAAGGAATTGAAGACATTAAAGGCTTATCAAACAGCTGTAGAAACAGGTTTTGCAAACAGTGGAGCTGCTGACTGTGAGACTTTGCAGAATGTATATGCATCAAAGATTGAAGAAAATAAGACAAACTTGGATTTCTTGAAGCAGACAATTGCATTGTTGCGTAAATCTCGTTGTCAGGAAATTGAAGCTTATTTTGCTGCTTCAGGATATGCTCATGCTATTGAACCGACTGCAGAATCTGCAATGGGCTTGGCAAAACAGGCTGTAAAGAAACAGGATTATGAAACAGCTATCAAGTTCTTTGAAGAAGCTGCTAATATGGAAAGTGATGCAGCTACTAAAGCTGAAGACTATTATATGATTGCTCTGTTGACATTTGATCAGAAGAACTATTCTAAGGCAAGAGAATATTGCCGTCAGGCTATTTCTTTGAATGCTAATTATGGTGCACCTTATTTGTTGATCGGTAAAATGTATGCTGCAACATCTAAGAGTGTTTATCCAAATGATCCGGTGTTGGCAAGAGCCGTATATTATGCAGCTATTGATAAATTCCAGAAAGCTAAATCTGTTGATGCAAGCTGTGCAGAAGAAGCTAGTAGCTTGATCTCTTCTTACAGTGCTCACCTTCCTTCTACAGAAGAAGTATTTATGCACCCGGATTTGGAAAAGGGTAAATCATTTACAATTGGTGGTTGGATTGGAGAATCAACCGTTGTTAGATAATTATATATGTTGGAACGTTTTATACGTGTGACAAATATTTCAAGCATAACAACTATCTCAATGGTAGTTGTTATGCTTCTTTCGTTTACAGTTTCTTGTTCTAAAGAAACTAAGGATGTCGTTAATGCGACGTATGATCCTGAAAAAAGTTATACCATGAAAGCTACTCAGGTTAACACGCTGATATCAGATTCTGGAATAACACGTTACCGGATAGAAGCTGTTGAATGGATCGTTTTTGGTAAAGCAAAAGAACCATATTGGTATTTTCCTGAGGGTATTTATGTGGAAAAATTTGATACCTTGTTCCATTCAGAGGCAAGTATTAAAGCGGATACAGCTTATTATTTTGATAAAAAAGGCTTGTGGCATTTGATTGGAAATGTTGAAGTAGAAAGTCTGCAAGGGGAGAGGTTTGATACTTCCGAATTGTTTTGGGATCAGAAAAAAGAGAAAGTTTATTCAGAAAAATATATTCGGATTCAGCAGGAAGAACAGATTATTACGGGTGTTGGATTTGAATCGAATCAAAATATGACGCGTTATAAGATTTTTAATTCTCAGGGAGAATTTCCTGTAGAAGATACTCCTCAATCGCCAACAGATTCTGTTCAAATGGAAAGGAGTTTGGCTGTTGATTCTTTAAAAATGAAATAAGAGTGGAAATATTATTCAATATATTAGTATCATTAGCTTTTTCTGCCTTTTTCTCAGGGATGGAAATATCGTATGTCTCTGCCAATAAGTTGCGTTTTGAATTGGATAAGAAGGATAAAAGTTTGACAAGTAAAATATTGGATGTTTTTTTCCATAATCCGAATCAATTCATTTCGACAATGTTGGTGGGTAATAACATCGCATTGGTTGTATATGGTTTGCAAATGGCCATTTTACTTGAACCCTGGATTGCTCAATTCGTTGATCAAGAAGCCTTGATTGTCTTAATTCAATCGATAATTTCTACCATACTGATATTATTTACGGGAGAGTTTATACCTAAAACGATCTTTAAAATTGATCCTAACTTTTTCTTGCGTCTTTTTGCTCTCCCTCTATACCTTATATATATACTTTTATATCCAATCTCGAAGTTCTCTTCTTTATTGTCTTTTCTGATATTGAGAATTGCGGGTGTAAAAAACTTGAAAGACTCGGGAGTTTATACTTTGGGTAAAGTGGATTTGGATTATTTCATTCAGCAAAGTATTGAAGATGCACCACAGGATTCGGAAATGGATACGGAAGTCAAGATTTTTCAGAATGCTCTTGAGTTTTCAAATGTGAAGGTGCGTGATTGTATTGTACCCAGGACAGAAATCGTCGCTTGTGATAAAGAGGTTTCAACGGATGAACTTCGTTCCCGCTTTATTGAAACGGGACTTTCGAAAATCCTTATCTATGATGAGAATATTGATAATATAATAGGATATATACATTCTTCGGAGTTATTTAAACATCCTGATAATTGGTTGGAACAGCTTTGTAAGGTTTCTATAGTTCCCGAGACTATGGCGGCTAATAAATTGATGCGTGTTTTAATGCAAGAAAAGAAAAGCTTGGCTGTCGTAGTGGATGAATTTGGTGGTACATCTGGTATCGTCACATTGGAAGATTTGGTGGAAGAGATTTTTGGCGAGATAGAAGATGAACATGATATGAAAAGAGAAGTTGCCCGTAAAGTCTCTGAAAATGAATATTTATTATCTGGTCGTATGGAAATAGATACCTTAAATGAAATGTTTGGATTGGATTTGCCGGAATCAGATGATTACGTAACAATTGCAGGCTTGATTCTCCATTATTACCAGAAATTCCCGAAGCTGAATGAATCCATAGAATACGGTAAATATACTTTTAAAATCGTTAAGGCTACAGCGACTAAAATTGAGTTGGTACGGATGAAAGTTCGTGTATAAGTGAAAAAAAATGAGTAAAATGATGTTGCATGTCCTTTTTTTCGTATCTTCGTGCTCTTAAATTGAAAATGCTAAAAAGATAGATATAAACTTTAAAAATAAAATAAGATAAATGGCTACGCTAGAAAAAATTAGAAGCAAAGCTGGACTGCTGGTCCTTGTTGTGGGATTAGCGTTGTTCGCTTTTATCATTGGAGACTTTTTGAACTCAGGTTCAACCTATTTTAGACAAACACAGGAGCGTGTTGGTGAAATTAACGGTGAGGTAATTAGTATTCATGATTATCAGGCTCGTGTAGATGAAATGACCGAAATGTATAAAATGCAGACGGGATCTACAAGTTTACCTGAAGAGTATTTGACTCAGATCCGTCAGAGTGTGTTTGATGCCATGGTGCAAGACATTGTCTTAGGTGAAGAAACTGAGAAAATCGGAATGGAAGTATCTCCTGAAGAGTTATTTGATATGGTTCAAGGTGAAAATATTTCTCCGATGATTCAGCAAATGCAAATGTTTGTCAATCCTCAGACTGGTGCATTTGATAGAAATGCATTATTAAATTTCTTGAAGACGATTGACAACGATAATATTGCAAGTATGCCGGCTGAACAGCAGGATCAATTGATCAAAGCTCGTAATTTCTGGTTGTTCTGGGAAAAGAATATCAAGCGTCAGCGTTTGGAACAGAAGTTTACTACTTTATTGGCAAAGGCTGTTTCTGCGAATAAGTTGGATGCCAAAGAATCATTTGATGAAAATGCCAAGAATGCTAACATTGTATATGCAATGCAATCTTATTCATCTATACCTGATTCAACCATTGAAGTAAGCAAGAGTGAAATTGAAAAGCTGTACAATCAGCGTAAAGATCTGTATAAGCAGAAAGAAACAAAGGTTATTAAGTATTTGTCTGTAGACATTCGTCCTAGCCAGGAAGATTATAACAATGCTCAACAAGATATTGAATCTTTGAAATCTGAATTTACAACAAGTCAGAACGTAGCAGACATTGTTAATGAAAATTCAGAAGTACCTTATATGGATGTTTTCTTTACTGACAAGGCTTTTGATCCTGAATTGAAGCAGTTTGCCACTACGGCAGAAGTCGGTGCAGTATATGGACCGGTATTTGAAAACGATAAATACAGAATGTTTAAACTTGTAGCCAAGACTACAGCTCCTGACTCTGTAAAAGTAAGTCATATTATGTTGGCTGGTCAAACAGAAGAAAGAACAAAAGTGTTGGCTGATAGTTTGATGAATGAAATCAAAGGTGGAGCAGATTTCGCTGAATTAGCTAAGAAGTTCTCTGCTGATCAGGCAGCTGAGAATGGAGGAGAATTAGGTTGGTTTACTGAAGCAACTGCTTTGAGAGGTGTCAATGAGGAATTCAAAAATGCTATCTTCTCAACTCCGGTAAATCAAGTATCAGTTGTAAAATCAATGTATGGAACCCATTTGGTGAAAGTAACAGAGAAGACAGCTGATGTTGCTAAGTATAAAGTTGCTGATATCGATATGACAGTATCTCCAAGTTCTAAGACTTATAGCAATATTTATAATGAATTGAATCAGTTTATTTCTAAGAACCGGGATATTGCAAAATTGGATACAGCCGCTAAATCAGCTGGATACAATGTAATTTCTAATGTTTCTATTACTCCGGATAATCAAGTGTTAGGTTCAATTAAGAGTTCTCGACCTGTCATTCGTTGGGCTTTCCAGAATGAAAATGGAAGTGTTTCTGAAATTTTTGAATGCGATGACAAGTTCGTGATAGCAGCTATCGAAAAAAGTATTCCGAAGGGTTATACTCCGATTGAAGTTGTAGCACCTTCTTTGAAAGCTGAATTGGCTGCTCAAAAGAAAGGGGATAAGATCGTTGCTGATTTGACAGCTAAGAATTTGACTTCTTTGGATGCTTATGCACAGGCGATGAATACTTCTGTTGACAGTGTTAAGTTCGTATCTTTTGGGACACGTCGTATTTCCGGAATCGGTGTTGAACCGAATATGAATGCAGCTGTATCTTTAGCTAAAGTAGATCAATTGAGTGCACCTGTAAAAGGAAATAATGGTGTATATGTGTTTAAAGTAATAGCTGAAAATACAGACAGCAAAGAATATAATGAAGCAGATGTAGTTCGTTCATTGGATGCTACAAATGCTTATCGGTTCTCTTATCAGGCAATCCAGTCTTTGGTGAATAAAGCTGATGTAGAAGATAACCGTATTCGTTTTTATTAATTAAAGGAAGTACTGTAGGGCCTTTATAGGCTTAGAAATATAAGGTCATCTTGGAGTTATCCAAGGTGGCCTTTTGTCGTTTGTAGAGAATATAGTCTGTTTGTGATTCCTAGTGTGCGGAAAAAGGTAAATGATATACGTAGATATGAAAAATGAAACCTTAGAGAATTGATGATAAAACTCATTGGAATTGATTGTAAAAGTAACGAGATTCATTTAGAGGTATGATAGGATCTTATTTGGTGTTTTTCTCCCTTTAGCTTGAGGTTAACCTTACGCCTTATGATTTATAACTTGTTTGTAAGTTTTCAGTAGTAAAAAGCTTCTTTTCTTTCTTATATTTCGTGATGCTTGTTGAATTATAAGCTAAAATGTAATCTTTGATGATAAATTATAACTATCAATATGTAAGTATACTTATCTTATATTGGAAATATTTTCTTTTAATATGATTAATAAAGGTTAAATAAGCGGTTTAATCTATCATTTTGTCAATTATTATTTGGTGATAAGGAAAAACGTATGCATCTTTGCAGTGTCAAAATAAAACAACCTATAAAACAAAAGTAAGATATGAAAACTCAATCTTTTTCAAAAAGCATTATTACATTAGCATTAACATTCGCCTGTGGTTTGGTTGCAAATGCAGCTTCTCCTCGAAATTATTTATATGACACAAAGGAAGAAAATGATTTGATTACTTCTAAAACTATTTTTTTGCAAGCTGATAATGGAATGTTGGATAAACAAGTCAAATATGAATTTGTCTATAATGAAGCCGGTAAAGTGGCTGTAAAGAAAGCTTACCGTTGGAGTGAAAACGAAGGAAAATGGCTTCCGTTCTATCAGACAAATTATACATACGACGATAAAAAGCAAAATATTGAATCAACTTATGGTATGTGGAATAAAAAGACTAAACAGTTTGATTTGAATAAACAGACGATGAATATTCCAGCCTCAAGTTATAATGAGATATTTTCTTAAATGAAGCAATTTACTATTTATTAGAAGCGATGATTATTTCATCGCTTTTTTTATGTTTATTTCTACGGGTAAACTTGAAATTATTATTATTTTCGCATCAGTTGAATTTAATATTTATCCTATGAAAAAGTATGGTTGTTTTGTGGCTGTTTTACTATTGTTAGGTTCAACGTCGTGTGTTACGAAGAAAAAGTATCTATTAGCAGAAAATGGTCGGTTAGAAGCTTTACAGCGTGAAGAGACACTGAAAAAGCAATTGGTAGATTGTCGGGATGAAAATGATCAGTTGTCTGCCAGATTAACGCAATTGATGCGAGATACGGCAGATATGCGTCGGAATATCCGCAGTTATCGGGAGATGTTGAATACGAATCTGGGCGAACAGGATAAACTAAACGAGTTGTTGACAAAGAAAATGCAAGAGCTGGATGAACGTGAACGTACGATCAATCAGTTGCAAGACTTGATCAATGCTCAGAATGAAAAGGTTCAGAATATATTGAAAAGCGTAAAAGATGCCTTGATGGGCTTTAGTAGTGATGAATTGAGTGTGCGAGAGGAAAATGGGAAAATATATGTGGCCATGTCAGACAAATTATTGTTCCAGTCTGGAAGTGCTACCGTTGATAAGCGAGGCAAGGAAGCTTTGGCTAAACTGGCAGAGGTCTTGAATAAACAGAAAGATGTAGACGTGAATATAGAAGGACATACCGATACGAAACCAATTCATACAGCTCGCTTTGCAGATAATTGGGATTTAAGCGTGATCCGTGCCACCTCTGTAGTCCGGATATTAACTAAAGAATATGGAGTAAGTCCGATGCAAATTGTTCCTTCAGGAAGAGGAGAATACTTGCCAGTAGCAGATAACGAGACAACAGAAGGGCGAAGTAAAAACCGCCGAACAGAAATAATAATTGCTCCTAAATTAGATGAATTACTCAAAATCTTGAATTGAAATGTATTCTTTATAGGAGTAGAAGATAATTTTGCTGATCAGGGAAAGTATATTTTGATAATCTCTGGAAAATAAGGTTGAGAAGAAGAGAAGTTTCTATAAGAACAGGAAACTTCTCTTCTTTTTTGGAATAGGATATTAGTGACTTATTCCTATTGTTTTGATTGGATATTCTGGTTAAGAGCTTTAGTATTGTTATTTTTGTCTGTACAGGTTTATATAATATATCGATTAATCTTTACACATAAAAGCAAAATATAATATGTAAGAGAAGGCTAGTAGAGGAATGATAAAACCGATTGCCATTTGATTTTCTCCGATATGTCCCATCAAGATGGGACTGAAAGCTCCGCCTGCTACACTCATCACAAGGTATGAAGATGCTTTCTTTGTCTTACTACCCATACCTTCCAAGCCTAAGGCAAAGATGGTAGGAAACATGATAGACATGAAAAAGAAAGAACAATATAGAGCATATAATGATATACCTTTGATGGATGAAATGACAAGTAGCATACAGATTATACTGAGGAATGCATATAATCGTAATAGTCTGTTGGGTTTTAGCCATTTCATGGTGAAACTACCGGTTAATCTGCCGAACATAAACAAAGCCATTCCTCCGAATGCCAGGAATTGGGCCGCTTGTGTATTACTGATGTTGGAATCTATTTCTGTTACATAGTTGATAAAGAAACTGAATATTCCTGTTTGAGCTGCACAATAGCATGCTTGGGCAATGACGGCTCGTACAAATTGTTTGCGTTTCCAGAGTGGGATCGTTGGAGTCATTTCCTTTAGTGTTGATTTCTCATCAGGAAAGGCTTCATCTATAATTTCTTCTTTTATTTCTGGCAAATGAATGAAGCAGAATATCAGTGCTACTACAATGACAATTGTACCTATTAACAAGTAGGGCCTTGCTAAAGCAAATTGGTCTCCTTGTTCTGCCCCGAATATTAGTAATCCTCCAACGAATGGGCCTAAAATCCAACCTAGACCATTAAATGATTGGGATAAGTTAAGACGTTGGGCTGCTGATTCCGTAGGACCAAGTACGGTAGAATAGGGATTCGCAGCCGTTTCAAGCATACATAATCCACAGGCTATGATGAATAAAGCTATAAGGAAAGGAGATGCCGAATGTATCATCACTGCGGGAATGAAAGAAAAGGCTCCTAAGGCAAATAATAGTAAGCCGAAGATAATACCTCGTTTGTAACCGAATCGTTTCATAAAGCTACCTGCTGGCAAAGCCATTAGAAAATAGGCAATATAAGTGACGAATTGAACTAATCCGCTTTCTGCTTTGGTCATGGTGAAGGCTGTCTGAAAATGTTTATTCAGTACATCAAGCAGACCATGGGCGAATCCCCAAAGTAAAAACAGACAAGTAATTAAAATAAAAGGAATCAAGTAAGATTTTCCGTTCTCTGCACGAAAAAGAGATTTGTTTGTTTGCTTCATTGTTTTTGAGTTTCACAAGTTCATTTTATGAAATAGCATCTTGGATAGGCATCTGTCAACCGTAATGACGAGCCTGAGCGTTGGATGTTTAATTGTTCGAACACTAACTTTGTTGAATCAGTTGTGTATTCAAGCATAGAAGCATACTTCTCTTCGGGAATAGAGTCTAAAGAATTTATTCCAGCCTTTGAGAGTTGGAGGTGCAGCAGCTGAGAGTAACTTATGCTTAATACTAATTTGTCTTGTATATAAATGTATAGACTGTCATGAATGGAATGAAAGTAATTCCCCTCATTCTTGTATGGGCTTATAAAATAGGCTTGATGATAAGAAGAAATATCGGTTGGTTCATCACTTTCTATCGAAATAAACTGGATTTTACTTGATGAACCATCCTCTGAATGATCTCGCCCTTCCTGAGAATATGTCTCAATATCTTGTATTGAAATACCGGGTAGGTATGATATTCCCATTATAACAATAACGGCTGTCCAGGCAATAGTATAATAATGGAAAACTCTCTTGATAAAGAAAGAGAAAGATAATAAAGTCAATAATAGGACAACTACTACCAGATAAACACGAGGTATGGTAAATCCATACTGAGAAATGCGGTAATAAATACCAATCCAGCAAAGTATCAGGGTCGGTATAGAGATCAGACTTGCATGCCGATAAAACCAATCATAATATCGTTGGCGCAGAAATGGCTGGCAACCTTTCAGCAAGAACAGTAACCCGACAAATCCGGTAACCAGATAAGCTATCTGTCCTTTGGGCAAATTCATGGTAAGTCCTATCCGGATTATATACAAATATAAGATACCACTATAAATCAGTAAAGCCGGAGACAGGATGAAGTTTAATAGAAAAGACAAGAAAGAACTGAAAGTCTCTTTGGTTTCTTCTTTCATGGAATTGAACTGAAGAAAAAACAAAGGTGCCAACAATCCGTAGGAGAAAGCTAGTGTATATTGGATTATCTGTTCGGACGATCCTTGCCAGATATCAAATATATAGCGGATAGAAAACAAAATCGATAACAAGACACTCCAGGTAACGGATGATAGAAAGACTGTAATGGCAATGAGTTTGATATAGTTTAATAACGAGTATATGAAACCTGAGTCCTCTTTCTTATTGAAGGATAGAATATAAAGGAGTTGTATCGCTCCAAATGTGAAAATATAACGCAAAGAGATGTTTTCGTTTACCCAGTAAAATGGTATCAGTAATAAAGGACTGATGTAATATAGTATCTTTAACCAGCCTGAAGTTTTGTGATGCAACATGCAGGTGACCAAGAAAACCATCGGACTGTATCTCAATATGGTTTGAATAAACTCTCCTCCGTAATTTTCCAGACTACTCCATAGTATGAAAAAGATACATGCCAGACATGCTTCTATCGGATTGTGAACAATGATCAGTCTTAATCCTTGTATAAATTGTTGGATCTTGTTATGCTCTTTCATTGATTGATAGCTTTATAAATGGCTTTACCCCATAATTCTCCCAAATCTTTGGCTCCTTCTTTGGTCGGATGTAAGAAGAATATGCCGGCATTACCGTCTTCGTGTTGAAATTTATCATAGTTCTCTTTAAAGAAGTCAAATCCTTCTGTGTCTCCCATGAATACTTGTTCCGGGTTTGTCTGAGAATAGGATTCGACCAGTTTCTGGATTTCCGGATAATAAGATTGGAGGCGGAGTAATCCTTCCTTCAAATACATGGCGCCATTATAGGTATTCGGACTATACCAGATAGGACGGTTCAGCACAACTTTACATCCGGGATAAAGTTCGAGCAGCTTATTGATGATAGTAGCCATGTTTTGATAGTATTGTTCAGGTGAAACCGGGCAGCCATGTGTACCTTTGATGGCGCTGTCGTTTGTACCCAGCATGATAGAGAAGATCATCATTGCCCAATCTTCGTCTTTGAACTGATCGGCAGCCTGTTGCATTTGGGTAAACAGGGTTTGGGTTTCAGGTAGGTAATCAACCGTTGTACAACCGCTAACACCTTGGTTGGAGTATTTTACCTCGCCAATACCCGGTTGTTTCCCTAAATACAGTGCTGTATAAACAGGAGGAGCATTGTGAGTCGGATCGGATAAACCGGCTCCATATGTAATGCTGTTACCGATGAATATAATATTCAAATGTCTTTTTTCTAAGGCTTGCATACGACCGCTGCAAAGAAGCAAAGCGAACAGACATAGTAATTTTAGATAGTTCTTCCTTTTCATAAGCTTCTCAACTTATTAATTGATTTTGACATACAAAGAAACATATTATTTTTTAAATCGCAAAAATGCCCGTATCTTTGTACGATATATTGGAATATAAATTATATGAACAGACGCTTTAGCTACCAGAAAACGAGACAGGCGGGAAAAGCTCCGCGTGGAAGAAATGTTACGATAGAACAAGAAACGACGTTACTCCCTTTCTTGTTTGATTTATTGAAAGAACAGAGCCGCTCTTCGGTGAAGGCTTTGTTAGGACATGGTCAGATATTGGTCAACCAGAACGTGACTACGCAATTTGATACTCCGTTAAAACCGGGTGATGTCGTGACAATCAGTTATGAGCGAGGAAAAGTTGCTTTTAATAATCAGTTGTTGAATATTGTGTATGAAGATGATTTTGTAATTGTCATCAATAAGAAAGAAGGTTTGCTTTCTGTTTCAACAGCCAAGGTTCGTGAGCGTACGGCATATCACATTTTAAGTGATTATTTGAAGAAGAGTGATCCTCGAAATAAGATATTTGTCTTGCACCGCTTGGATCGGGAAACATCCGGACTGATGATGTTTGCAAAGACACGTGCCGTACAGGAAAAGATGCAGGCTAACTGGAACGAGATGATTACCGAACGGACGTATGTGGCAGTCGTGGAAGGACGTCCGGAAAAAGATTCGGATCTGTTGACGACAAACTTGCAGGAGAATGCAGAAGCCCGGGTTTATGTCGTTGCCGAAGGCGGTAAGGAAGCCATCACGCGTTATCAGGTGTTACGTACGAATGATAAATATACGTTGCTGGAATTGAATCTGGAAACCGGACGTAAGAATCAGATCCGTGCGCAAATGGAATATATTGGACATCCGATAGCGGGTGATTATAAATATGGAGCGGAAACAGATCCGACAGGACGTTTGATGCTTCATGCACAGCGTTTGTATTTTATACATCCGGAAACAGGCGAAGAAATGCGTTTTGATACACGTATCCCGAATTCATTCAAATCGTTAACAAGTAAAAACTGGTAAATACATATTATTTATGAAGAAATTTTTGTGTTTGTGGCTACTGACTTTAGTTGCCTGTTTAGGACAAGCTCAGATTTTGACGCCTGTCAAGTGGAAAATTAAATTAGACGATTCGGAATCAGTCGAGAAGACATTGACCTTCACGGCTACCATCGATAATGGCTGGCATTTGTATGATATGAATTTGCCTGAAGGTGGTCCGGTTTCAACGTCTTTTGCATTCGAAACCCTTGAAGGTGCCAAATTAATTGGTAATCCGGTGGCTTCGAAAGAAGCGACAACCGTATTTGATGAACAGTTCAATATGAATTTACGGTGGTTTGCCAAGAATGTTTCGTTCACACAAAAGATCGAAGTGACAGATCCGAAAGGATTGAAATTGGAAGGTTATGTGGAGTTCATGGCTTGTAATGACGAGAACTGTCTGCCTCCTGAGAAGGAAGAGTTTTCTTTCGACAAGAAAAATATAGATGTAGAGAAGACTTTGGCGGCCTTGGCTGCTAAAGGCGAAACTCAGCCTGAAGAACCATTAGTTGCAGATACTTCAGAGGAAACAGCAGAACAAGCTCCGGTAGCGGAAGAGAATAAGCCTGTTGCTCCAACCAAGACTGCAAATAAGACAACAACAGTTGGAAATACGGATTTGTGGGAACCGGTGATTGATGAACTGAAAGCTTTTGGAGATGCAACAATTACAGCTGCCGATACTAGCTGGTTGTTTATTTTCTTTGCCGGATTCTTAGGCGGTTTGGTTGCTTTGTTGACTCCTTGTGTCTGGCCGATGATTCCGATGACGGTAAGTTTCTTCTTGAAACGGACAAAAGACCGGAAGAAAGCCATTCGGGATGCCATGACGTATGGTGTTTCTATTATTGTGATTTATCTGGTAATGGGTTTGCTGATTACAGGTTTGTTCGGAGCTAGTGCCTTGAATGATTTATCGACGAATGCCATCTTCAATATTATTTTCTTCCTGTTGTTGGTTTTGTTTGCGGTTTCTTTCTTTGGAGCTTTCGAACTGGTATTGCCGGCATCATGGACTAATAAGTTGGATAGTAAGGCAGATTCTACAACAGGTATTATCAGTATCTTCTTCATGTCGTTTACCTTGGTGCTGGTTTCCTTCTCTTGTACAGGTCCGATTATCGGAACGTTATTGGTACAGGCGGCTTCTATGGGTACTGCTATCGGACCGGCTATCGGAATGTTCGGTTTTGCTTTGGCATTGTCTATTCCGTTTAGTTTATTTGCTATCTTCCCGAATATGTTGCAGAGTATGCCGAAATCTGGTGGCTGGTTAAACTCTGTCAAGGTTGTCTTGGGTTTCTTGGAGTTGGCTTTGGCTTTGAAGTTCTTGTCGGTGGCCGATTTGGCTTATGGCTGGCGTCTGCTCGATCGTGAAGTCTTTATCGTTTTGTGGATTGCCATCTTTGCTTTACTCGGATTCTATCTGTTGGGTAAAATCAAGTTCAGTCACGACAGTGATTTGAAATATGTATCTGTTCCACGACTGTTTATGTCAATCATCTCGTTTGCGTTTGCTATTTATATGATTCCTGGTTTGTGGGGTGCTCCATTGAAGGCGATCAGTGCTTTTGCTCCTCCTTTATATACTCAGGACTTTAACTTGTATGATAGTGAAGTTCATGCTGCTTTTGATGATTATGAGCTGGGTATGGAATACGCACGTAAGAATAACAAACCGGTTATGATTGACTTCTCAGGTTATGGTTGTGTCAACTGTCGTAAGATGGAGGCTTCGGTTTGGACGGATGCTCGGGTGATGGATTTACTGGAAAAGGATTATGTGCTGATCACTTTGATGGTAGATGACAAGACGAAGTTGTCAGAACCTATCCAGATAGAGGAAAATGGCAAGAAGCGCACGTTGAAGACGGTAGGAGATAAATGGAGTTATCTGCAGCGAAGTAAGTTTGGAGCCAACGCCCAGCCGTTCTATGTGACGCTTGATGGCGAAGGTAAACCTCTCGGACCTTCGTATGCGTTCAACGAGGATGTTTCTTTATACATTCAGTTCCTCGAAAACGGATTGAAACAATTTAAATCGAAATAAGTGAGGTAGTAGGAGAGGAGAACCAAAACAACCGGTTCTCCTTTCTTGCTTTTATACACGTAAATATTATAAAACAAATCAATATGAATAGTACAAGAAGTGAAAAGCTGGAAGCATTCGGCCGTTTGCTGGATATTCTGGATGAATTGCGGGTTAAGTGTCCTTGGGACCGTAAGCAGACCAATGAAAGTCTGCGTACCAATACGATTGAGGAAACGTATGAACTTTGTGAAGCGTTGATGCGCGACGATGAGGTGAATATCAAGAAAGAACTGGGAGATTTGTTGCTGCATATTGTCTTTTATGCCAAGATCGGAGACGAGAAAGGTGAGTTCGATATCAAAGACGTTTGCGACAGTCTGTGCGATAAGCTGATCTTTCGTCATCCGCATGTATTTGGAACGGCAGAAGCAGATACAGCCGGAAAGGTAGAACAAAACTGGGAACAGCTGAAATTGAAGGAGAAAGGTGGAAATAAGACCGTATTGGGTGGCGTCCCGGCTTCCTTACCTTCAATTGTCAAGGCTCACCGGATACAAGATAAGGCTCGTAACATCGGGTTTGATTGGGAAGAACGCGAACAGGTATGGGATAAGGTAAACGAAGAGTTTAATGAGCTGAAGGCAGAAATAAATAAGATGGATGCAGACAAGATGGAAGCTGAATTCGGTGATTTGTTCTTCAGTCTGATTAATGCTGCCCGTTTGTATAAGATCAATCCGGATAATGCGTTGGAAAGAACGAATCTGAAGTTTATCCGAAGATTCAATTATTTGGAAGAAAAGACCAAAGAGCAAGGTCGTTCGCTGAAGGAAATGACATTAGCCGAAATGGATGAAATTTGGAACGAAGCGAAAGCAAAAGGGTTATAAATAAAAAAGGGGACCGACATCACGTCGCTACCCCTCCCTAAAATTAAACGCCAAAACTAAATCTAAACAAAAAACACAAATAATGATAATATCTAATTAAATCTTTACTTATTTCTTTCTTTCATAAAAATGCGTGCAAACTTCATTTCCGCATTCTTATATCTGTAAAGCTTTTCTGGCGAAAGAATCTTCCTGAATTTAGCGTAATATTCTTTTTCCAACTCAGCTTCTTTCATATGCACCTCCAAACAAACATCAATGGCTTGATTGAAATCTTGATCGGTTGGCGATTCTTTCTTACGTAATTCCCGATTTATTTTCCGGCATTCCATACTGGCTTCGAATTTTTTATGTTCTAATTCATTTGTCAGAGGAATGAATGCTGCTGCTTCTTCAGGCGTCAGCTTCAGTTCTGCCGTAATAAATGCATTTTTTCTTGATTCGTAAGCACCCCGATCAAAGCCTTTATGCTGTTGAGAAGGTTGAGCGATCACCTCTGTGATCTGCATTACTGAAAACATCGCAAATATATAAACAAATAATTTATTCATGCTCTTCTTTTGGTAAAAAAAAGTTAATACATCAAATTATTTTATCTGATCCTCTCCATCCAAGGATTCTTGTATCAAAGCATCTGTATATTGATTTTCCAGATAATGCAAGAATTCTTCATCTTCATCATAGGAAGCTTCGATAGCAATCATTTTAGAATCAGCAGGAATGCTGGATCTTACGAGCAACGATGTCGTATCTCGTCCGTCGGTATGGCTTGAATCAAAGCGGGCAATCGTTTTAAAGAATAATCCCAGGCCGGCAAACATGGCTGCCATGTAAAGGAATGGACGCAGGCGATCCAGAAGAGAAACTTGTTGAACTTCCGGAACATGTGTTTCTTCCGGAATTTGTTTCATAATCCGATCTGTCAATCCTTCCAGGTATCCTTCCGGTGTGCTGAACGGATTTTCCTTGAGTTTGTTTTTCAGATTATTGTCTTCTATCTTCATTGTTCTCTTATTTTTTATATTACTATTGACACTTGTCGGGGACAAAGGTTTAAACATCTTTTGTTAAATATTCCTCGACTTTTTTGACGGCATGGTGATAAGATGCCTTGAGGGCTCCTACCGATGTACCCAGAATTTCCGACATTTCTTCGTATTTCATGTCATCAAAATATTTCATGTTGAATACAAGCCGTTGCTTGTCGGGCAACAAGGCGATTGCTTCCTGTAATTTTCGCTGGATGTCATCACCGCAAAAGTATTCGTCGCTTCTCAGTCGTTCGAGCAAGAATACATCTGTATCATCTATGGATATGTTGTTTTGTGTACGTTGTTTGTTCAGAAACGTAATACATTCGTTGATGGCAATTTTGAAAAGCCAGGTGGATATTTTGGCTTCCCCTCTGAAATAATCGAGGTTTGTCCATGCTTTTAGGAATGTATTCTGTAACAAATCGTCGGCATCATCGTGGTTAAGAACCATTTTTCGGATTTGCCAGTACAACTTCTCTCCATACAAAGATACTACTTGCGAAAAAGCTTTTCTTCGCTTTTCCGGATCCTGAAGATGGATAGCAATATCTTTTTCTATATCTAGCATGTTTGATTCATTTGCTGGCAAACTTACAAAATTATTCCTGTTTATAAAGGAATATCTCCGGAAAAAATACGATTGGGAAACTCTTAGGTTTAGGTCGTATCGGAATGTCAATCGGATCCATATACAGTCTGGAGAATGCGAAATATCTTATTCGTATTGTATAGATCTGTTTTTCAAGTGATTTATTCCTGATTTTCGTTTTCTTTTTACCGTTTCACCCAGGTGGAACGGTCGTATCACCTATGTGGAACGATCGTATCACAAGGGTGGAATGATCGTCCCACCCGGGTGAAACGGTCTATGGGTAACGGGATGGAGGCGAAAACTTTTGGAGAGAGCGGAATGCGGTTCCCGATTATGAAAGGAGAAACCGATTGAAAACCGGATAAATAGCAGAAAAATATGAAATAAAACATTGTAGTATCAAAAGTATTTTATTATCTTTGCACCCGCAAAATGCTAATACAAACAGCTTAATTAAAATTATTATTTCAAATGGCAACAAGAATTAGATTACAAAGACACGGTCGTAAAGGTTATGCTTTTTATCAGATCGTAGTTGCAGACAGCAGGGCTCCACGTGATGGAAGATTTATTGAAAGGATAGGTTCTTATAATCCGAACACTAATCCTGCTACAGTAGATTTGAACTTCGATAGAGCTTTGTATTGGTTGCAAGTAGGTGCTCAGCCAACAGACACAGCACGTAACATTCTTTCTCGCGAAGGTGTTTGCTTGAAGAAACACTTATTGGAAGGTGTAAAGAAGGGTGCGTTCGACGAAGCTAAGGCTGAAGAAAAGTTCCAGGCATGGAAACAGAACAAGCAGGCTTCTTTCGAAGCTATCAAGAACAAAGACGCTGAAGCTGCTAAGGCTGCTAAAGCTGCTCGTTTGGAAGCTGAAAAAGAAGTAAACAAAGTAAAAGCTGAAGCTCTGGCTCAGAAGAAAGCTGAAAAGGCTGCTGCTGAAGCTGCAAAACAAGCAGAAGCTGCTGCTGAAACAACTGCTGAAGAAGCACCGGCTGAAAGTGCAGAATAATTCGTGCAAAAGCTTAATAAAAGGAGAGTATATCGTATGTGTCGATATGCTCTCTTTTTTTATGCGTAAAAAGGGGCATTCATTCTTGCCGTTCAAAGAACTGTCAGGATATAAAAAAACAAGGTTACAAGCCTCTTGATCCTGATAAGAACGGACTTGTAACCTTGCCAATACGTTGTTGGTTTATTTCTTCAACAAGAAATTATCGATTTGTTTTACCAATTCTTCTTTCGGCAACGCACCTTGTGATATCATCGGGTCGCCTGTCTGCGGAACGAACAGCATGGTCGGTATACTTCTGATACCAAAAGCTGTGGCCAATTCCTTTTCTTTGTCAACATTAATCTTGTAAATAACGATTTTGCCTTTATATTCGGCCGCCAGTTCCTTTAAAATAGGAGCAACAGCCTTGCAAGGTCCACACCAATCGGCATAAAAATCAATAATACACGGTTTGTTGCCTTCGTAAACCCATTTATTAGGATTCTTTTCGTAATTGAATATTTTGGTAAGGAATTCAGCTTTCGTCATGTTTATCACTTCACCTTCAGCCGAAGTCGTTGTTTCGGTTGCTGCCTTTGGCGCATTCTCAGTCACCTTATCTGTTTTTGCTGACATCGAACAACTGAAAGCGGCGCATACAGTCAAAATAAATAGCGAGCTTCTTAATTTGTGCATAAAGTACTTATTAATGAAATTATTATCGTTCTGCAAATGTAACAAATATAATTCGGGTAAGGTTTATTTCCATGCATGAATTATGAAGGAGAGAGAAAAAATCAGAAAAATATGCTTCAAAAATTTGCAGATTCGAAAATAATCCTTACCTTTGCACCGCAATTGAGAACAAAACGATTGCAAAACATGTTGGAAACGACTGGAGAGATGGCAGAGTGGTCGATTGCGGCGGTCTTGAAAACCGTTGAACTGAGAGGTTCCGGGGGTTCGAATCCCTCTCTCTCCGCAATAAACATTGAAAATCAATGTTTTACAAAATAAGCACCCGATTTTACACCCAATAATGTAAAGTCGGGTGTTTTTGTATTATTTAGGAAAAACGCTGAGCGAAAAAGACATTTGATTCTGTAACATTCCACATGGTTTCGTATCTAAATGGAAAAAGAATAAAATGATGAAGAATTTAATTTGTAAAATCGGGCTGCTGTGTGCAGTGTTATTGGGAATCATAGATACGAGCTTTGCTCAATCTTTTTCTGTGCAACGTGTAGGTGATGGAAAACAAGCCATAATTCTGATTCCAGGTTTCGCGTGTTCTGGTGAGGTATGGAAACAGACGGTTGATAGCTTACAAAACAATTACAGTTGTTACATTCTAACGATGCCTGGATTTGCAGGTGTTCCTCCCGAGAAGAATCCGTCCTTTGATAGTTGGGCAAAACAAATTATTGAGTTTGTTCAAAAAGAAAATATAAAGAAGCCTATACTTATAGGTCATAGTATGGGTGGTGGCTTAGCTCTTTATATAGCATCAAACCAGCCAAATTTAGCCAAAGGCATTGTCGTTGTAGATGCACTCCCTTGTTTGGAGGCTCTTTATAATCCCGATTTTCAGACTAAAAAGATTGCTCCCGAAGAGTTTGACGAGTTTGAATCTCAAATGCGCAAGATAGGTGAGGAGCAATTTTACAGGCAAGCCTATATCAGCGCAACATCGCTTACGAGTGATTCGCTTCGGTATGACAATCTCGTCAAATGGAGCTTATCGTCTGACAGAACGACTTACGCCCATATGTATTATGAGTATTCCAACATAGATTTAAGACCCATTATATCATACATTTCCGTTCCAACATTAGTATTGTTGGAGTATCCTTTTAGGAAAATAGCTCCTATGGTTGAACAGCAGTTTGGCAATCTACCGAACATCCGGTTGGAATACGCGAATAAAGGACTGCATTTCATTATGTTTGATGACTGGGAATGGTATATACAACAGATTATGGACTTTTTAAATGACTGACTGTGAGTTTCGAGTATTTATATAAGGTCTATTGGGATAAGGTCTTCCGATTATGTATGGGCTATTTCAATGATTATTCTTTGGCGCAGGACTTGGCACAAGATGTGTTTGTCCGTGTGTGGCAATATCTTCCCACTTTTAAAGGTGAAGCGTCTGTAGGAACGTGGATTTTTCGTATTGCTACAAACATTTGTTTGCGCCAAAGAGAGCGTCAGAATAGTATTTCTCAAGCAGAAGTCCCATTGAACCTATTTGCTAACGAATCGAGCAACAACTCATTACAGGTGAAGGCCCTGTATAAAGCCATAGCCGAGCTTCCGGAAATGGATCGCTTGGTTATTTCACTTTATCTCGAAGAGTTGAAACAAGCGGAAATAGCTCAAATCACAGGCCTGTCGGAAGCAAATGTACGTGTAAAGATACACCGGATAAAATCCACATTAGCAAAAAAAATACGTAATAATGATGAATGATATAGATATAAAATCCTTATGGAAAGGACAGCAGGCACCTGTTGCAGATTTGTCTGTCATACGCAAAAAGATAAAACGTTTCAGATTACGCAGAATCGGAGAGGCTTATGCCGTCATTACGCTTATGATATTAGCCATTGTCTTTGGAGCGATTATCTGGATATGTTGGACACCCTTGCTGACGGTCACCAAAATGGGCATTATTTTGTTGTCCATAGGCTTTATGCTGCCGGCTTTATCCTACGGCAGACTTCTTCGGCTTTATTATGGACTGAAAATTGATAGTAACAATATTGACTATATAGATAATCTTTTAAGAATAAAAAAGCGAGAATACAGACAGCAGCATCTCATCTTGGACTTATATTTTTTCTTTTTGTCAATTGGTTTTGCACTCTATGGATATGAATATACATTTTTCCATTCGTTTTATTGGGGGATAATTGCCTATTCTATTCTGTTGCTGTGGATTGCTCTAAACTGGTTTGTGTTCCGACCGCGTATAATAAGAAAACGCAATCACAAGTTCTACGACTTTATGAGGTACATCGAAAGTCATAGGGAACAGCTATTAGAATAGGTATTGTCTTTGGGACAAACACATAAAAAGACAGATACATTCTCATTTACTCTGTTGGATGTTAAATTTGTAATGTAATGAAAACCGTGAGCCAACTATGCCACGTCTAAGTGAAAGCCGTAGGAAACCTTTGATGTGATGCATGTGTAACAATGGCATTCCACGTTATATGCGTGACTATGCTATCTCTTGCGTCAGTCAAAAAATTTCCTACGTTTTCACCTATAAGATAAACATAACGTTTCTTCTTCTTTTCTTATGTTGTGGAAAGAGTTACCCCAATTCGAATGCAAAATTAGTTTTCATTGATGTTTTGCATTATATAGAACGAATTATAACTTGAATCCTTTACTTTTTCTTGGCTCTTCCACCGTGTTACGTAACCCCTGCCGAAATTTCTCCCATTTTTCTTTGAACCATTCGCCAATTGGCTGCCTGTTTATGGTCAGTACCAGTTTGCTGTCATCGGTCGGATTCTTTTCTACCTTGAAAATATCATTCTTGATGTCAAACTTCCGCCTGTGTTCTTCGGAATAAATCCTGCCATTGCACCTGATAGCTTCTCTCTTTGTCAAAAGGCTCTCTATCATTTCTTTGGTGAAGCCGATAGCTGCGCACAACTTTTCCATTCTCAGCATTTCTTTAAGCATCGGGAACCATTTGAACGCTTTTTCAAGAATAGCATTCAACCGTGATATTTCCTTGTCTTTGGCTTCAAGCTCCTGCTTGTGTA
>ENA-OURU01000064-OURU01000064.1-human-gut-metagenome-genome-assembly--contig:-NODE-64-length-145499-cov-35.856804_pt1 | contig 145499 bp, 145 predicted proteins | sample MGYA00242137_ERZ509064 | MGnify/ENA primary metagenome ERZ509064 (study PRJEB26280, sample SAMEA2338777) | human gut metagenome | biome: human gut; feature: human-associated habitat; material...
TTGCGCCGGAAAAGACCAGATGTTCCTCAATCGAAATCAGGTTCATAATCGCAATTGTCAAATCCTGATCCGAAGACAGGTCTTTCGGATTAACTTTCTTCGTCGCGTCAATCCGTTCCACGAATTCTTTGACGTTTTCTGCTTTTTTCATCATTTGTCTCCTTGATAAATTATAATGGATAATATGTTAAAATAACGCTGGCCGCGAACAGCAAAACAACCGGAAATACCGCTTTTTCAAACGGAAAATGTGCATGTCCGCCGTTTTTGTTTTTCATATATTGATACAGTTTTTGCGATGCAATATACAGAAATGCTCCGATTAATGCTGATAAAAGAAATGTATCAATATATAAAAAGCCGATAATTTTCGGGGTGTATGGCAGCAGCCCCAAATAAACAAAGCCGGAAGATGCAATACAGGCAAGCATAAGAATTGCATTGCGCCCTGCAAAGTACCACCATTTTTTTTCAAACCAGAGGATAGTCCAATATCCGAGCAGAGAAAACAGCGCGCCTGTCCATAAACCGACAATGTCGTCGCTGATGCCGAGTTTGCGGGAAATTTCCAGCGAAGCGCCGATTGCAACGGTACAAACGATGCAGGCCGGATTAGCCAAAGCTTCTGCCGCTGTTCCCGTTAAAAACAATAATAAGGTAAAAAATGCTTTCATATAAATAGACTCCAAAATATGTATCATGTACAATATATATAATAATTAATACATATTAAAAAGTCAATAAATAATTTCAATAAAATGCGTTTTCCTCTGGCAGAAATTAATATATGTCGAGAATTTTGTTGATAACCGGATTTGTTTGTCATATATAGTAGTCGTGTCATGATTTTATTAAGGAGAGAAATATGAAAAAAATACTGCTGGCGCTGGCTGCCGTGTTTATGCTGAATGCCTGTTCGGAGGCTGACCCCGCATCATTGAAAGGGAAAAACTTCACACTGGCAACGGATAAAAATATCACATTGTCTTTTGATGCTAAGGAAGATCGTTTTTACGGAAAAGCCTTGAATAATTATTTCGGTACTTACAAGGCAGAAAAGGATAACATTAAATTTGGTCCTGTCGCATCTACAATGATGGCCGGCCCTGAAGACGAGATGAAAAAGGAACATGCTTATTTTCAAAATCTGGACAAGGTCAGAACCTATAGTTTGAAAGGGAAAGAACTTGAGCTGAAAGGCGACGGCGTAACGCTGAAGTATCTGCAGCAGTAACTTTTCCGGGCACAAAAATGTAATCCCCTGCGAAAGCGGGGGAATTATGTTTGTTTTCAAAAATACTGTGTTTTCTGAAGAGCAACTGCCCGATAATATCTATTTGCCAAAAAAGCAAAATAAAAAGTCGCAAGGGACAATATAAGAAATTTCATTCAAAGACAAAATCTCCCAAAAACAGCCTGGCGACCCAGACAGTAATTCTTCAGATTACAACAACAGCCGTCGGAATAATCCGGCGGCTGTCTTTATACCGATTATTAAAAGACGGTCTATCGCAAAACTGCACCGGTCTTTTTGCCGACTTCCAGAATGACCTTGTTCATCAATGCTTCCAGTTCGGCATCGGTATAGGTCTTGTCTTTCGGCTGGAACGTAACGCTGATAGCAACGGATTTCTTGTCTTCGGGCAGATTCTCGCCTTCGTAAACATCAAAAATCCGTACATCGGCAATATTGCTGCGGTCTGCATTTTTAGCAGCCGCCGCTATGCTGACGGCCGAAACGTTACGGGCAACGACGAATGCCAAATCCTTGTCAACTGCTTGCAAAGGAGAAAGTTCCAGCTTCTTTTTAGCTTTGGATTTTGCATCCCTCGGCAGCGGAATATTGTCAAGGAAAACCTCAAAAGCCATAACATTGGTTTTGATGTCAAGCGCTTTGAGAATCGCCGGATGCAGTTCACCAAAATACGCGAGGACGTTTTTGCCGAGTCGAATAACGCCGCTGCGCCCCGGGTGGTAGTAAGACGGTGCGTCGGTCGTAATCTGTGGTGCCTCAATCGGGCCTTTCGCCGCGGCAATAACTGCCAGCGCGTCAGCCTTGACGTCAAATACGTCATAAGCGCGCATGGAGTTTGTCCAGTCCTTTTTCGCGGTCTTTCCGACCCGGATGCCGGAAGCCATAGCCCGCTGTTCGCCGGGATTACGGCCGAAAAATTCGGGTGCTGCCTCAAACAATGCCAAATTGCCGTATCCGCGCGCAATATTGTTTTTGGCGCCGATAAGCAGATTCGGCAACAGTGACGGCCGCATTTCGTCAAGCTCATTGATAATCGGATTTTGAATAAATACCGCTTCCGGCCCTCTGCGGAAATATTTTGCAATGTTGCTGTCGGTAAAGCTGAATGTAACCGTTTCGTACATACCACGTGAAGCAAGCTCATGCTTGACCATGACAATATTATTCTGCAACGGCGTTAAAACCGGTTTCGGAAATTCGGCCGTTTTCATTGAAGTTGCCGGAATGTTATCAAGCCCGATCATCCGTACGACCTCTTCAATCAAATCCTGCTCGCATTCAATATCGCCGCGCCATGACGGAGAAATCGCCTTGATATTGCCGTTTTCTTCGCTGATTTCAAATCCGAGATTGTGGAGAATTTCTTCACAAGTTTCTTTGGCAACCTCCATACCGATAAAAGTTTTCATTCGTTCCGGCCGCAGATATACCGGTTTGGCGACAGATTTTTCTTCTCCGGCAATTTCCATCTCCGAAGCTTCGCCGCCGCAGATATCCAAAATCATTTTCGTGGCATAATTGTTACCGCTGATATTTGACATCGGGTCGACCCAGCGTTCGTACCGGGCACGTGAATCGGAGTCAAGCTGAAGCTTGCGTCCGGTTCTGGCAATGCAGGCCGGCGTAAACAATGCACACTCCAGCAGAACGTTCTTTGTGTCTTCATAGCTGCCTTTGTTTAATCCGCCCATGATGCCGCCAAGGCACTGTACGCCTTCGTCGTCGCAAATGCCGAGTGCTTTGTTGTCCAGCATATAGCTTTTTTCGTTCAGCGCCAGAAATTCTTCACCGTCATGAGCCATCCTGACCTGGATGTCGCCTTTAAGCTTGTCTGCATCAAAAACGTGCAGCGGACGTGCTAAATCATAGTTGATATAATTGGTAATATCCACCAGGGCGGAAATAGGACGCAGCCCGATAGCCGTCAGACGGTCTTTCATCCACTTTGGCGTCTCCGCTTTGTTGTTGACGTTTCTGATGTAGCGTGCCGTATATGTCGGGCAGGCTTCAGGGCATGAAACAGTTACTTTAACCGGGCTTTTGAACGTCCCTCTGATTGCAGGAATATCCAACGGTTTCAGCCTGCCGAGCCCCGCAGCGGCCAAATCCCGGGCAATTCCCCGTACGCCTAAACATTCGGCGCGGTTTGGGGTTATCGAAACTTCAAAAACCGGATCAATATTCAAAACTTCCGCCGCCGGAATGCCGGCCTTGGTCTCTGCCGGCAGCTCGATAATGCCGTTATGGTCGTCGCCAACAAGTAATTCTTTTTCCGAGCACATCATGCCCATGCTTTCCACGCCGCGGATTTTTGCAACTTTTAAGCGTTCTCCGTATGCAGGAATCAGTGCTCCGGTCGGAGCATAAATGCCAACCAGCCCTTCATGGACGTTTGGCGCACCGCAGACGACTTGCAGTATTTCCTTGCCTGTATTGACGGCTAATATGTGCAGATGGTCGGAATCCGGATGCATGTCAACTTTGTCAATGCGTGCCGTGATAAAGCCATCCAGTGCAGCAGCCGGATTAACGACCTCCTCGACTTCAAGGCCGATGCGAGTCAGTGTTTCGCTGATTTCGTCAACGCCTGCTGTTGTATCCAGATGTTCTTTTAACCAGGATAATGTAAATTTCATCGTGCCAGTCCTCCGTTGTTGCTCAGTCCGCTTGTCATTGATGAAAAGTCGAGCGGGGTAAATCCGTAATTTTTAATCCAGCGTACGTCAGATTCAAAGAAAGTCCTCAAATCCGGAATGCCGTATTTTAACATCGCAAGCCTGTCAATGCCGACCCCGAAGGCAAATCCCTGATATTCATCTGGGTCGATGCCTCCAGCGCGTAGGACATTCGGATGTACCATGCCGCACCCCAAAACTTCCAGCCAGTCTGTTCCTGCTCCGATAATTAAATCGGTTTTAGTCTTTAGGCAGCCGATATCAACTTCGGCAGACGGTTCCGTAAACGGGAAGAACGACGGGCGAAATCGGATAGGCAGTTCGTCAACTTCAAAAAATTCTTTCATAAAATCATACAGGCAGCCCTTTAAATCGGCCATAGTCGTTTTCTTGTCAATAACCAAACCTTCTACCTGATGGAACATCGGCGTGTGCGTCGCATCGTAGTCGGAACGGTATGTTCTGCCCGGCGCTATAATGCGGATTGGCGGCTGCTTCTTTTCCATGGTACGGATTTGTACACCGGACGTATGCGTCCTGACCACATAAGCAGAGTCCATATCAAATTCCTTATTAGCATCATTATTGATGTAGAACGTGTCCTGCATTTGGCGGGCAGGGTGGTTCGGCGGCATATTGAGTGCGTTAAAGTTATGGAACTGGTCTTCAATGTCCGGGCCTTCAGCCACTTCAAATCCCATCTGGGCAAAAATAGCGACAATTTCTTCATAAACTTTGGAAACCGGATGGATTCGTCCTTGCGTTTCCGGCCGGCAGGGAAGGGTAACGTCAATAACTTCCTTTTTCAGCTTTTCATTCAGCTGTTTGGTTTCCAATTCCTGTTTTTTTTCGGTAATTTTTGCTTCAATTTCCGCTTTGACAACATTAATCTTCTTTCCGAAAGAAACTCTTTCTTCCATCGGCATGCTGCCCAGTGTTTTTAACAGTTCGGTAATCTGTCCTTTTTTGCCTAATGCCGCAACTCTTGCCTCGTCAAGGGCTTTTGCGTCTTCTGCATTGGCAATCTGTTCCAACAGGCTTGTTTTTATAACTTCAATATCACTCATTTGTTCACCTTATAAGAAGGGTATTTCCCAGAAACAACAGGAGTGTTTCCTCAAATCTCCCTTTTGCCGCTCCCAAAGGCCGGCTGTTGTTTGCCTTTTTTCCGCTGCCGTAAAAAATGCCGCGGAAGTTCATAACAATTTTAAATATAAAAGAGTCCTCTTGGTTGTCCAAGACGACTCTTTCTTATCTGATATAAACTATACTAAATCTAAAAATTATTTAGCCAGAGCCGCTTTGGCAGTTTCTACTAACTTAGCAAAAGCTTGGGGCTCTCTGTAAGCGATATCAGCCAGCACTTTACGGTCAAGCTCAATACCTGCCTTGTTGAGCCCGCTGATAAATCGAGAATAAGTCATATCATTCAAGCGCGTAGCAGCATTGATACGCTGAATCCACAAAGAACGGAAATTTCTTTTCTTCGCTCTTCTGTCACGGTAAGCATACTGCAAACCTTTTTCAACTTTTTCAACAGCTACTCTGAAAACGTTTTTATTGCGGCCTCTGTAGCCTTTCGCCATATCCAAAATTTTTTTATGACGGGCATGAGCCGTAACACCTCTTTTTACACGAGACATTTACATATCCTCCTACAACTACAAATAAGGTAAAAATTTCTTAACAATCTGGACATCGACTTCTGAAAGCAAAGTCGTGCCGCGGGCTTGTCTTTTCATTTTCTGGGCTTTGCAGAAGAGGCAGTGTCTCTTTTTCGCAAAATTTCTTTTCAGCTTGCCGGTTCCGGTAACGCTGAAGCGCTTTTTCGCCGAACTTTTCGTTTTTAATTTAGGCATTTCAATCCCTTTCAAAAATTTAAGTTGGATTCACACATAACAGGAAGGCATGCCGTTAGCCCTCTCTGTTATTCGTACCAATGTATACCGCAATATTTTTATTTGTAAAGAGTTTTTTTAATTTAAAATTAATAATTATTTACCAGTCTGTTGTCCTGATTAATTCTATCTTTGTCCGGTTTCTTCTTTTCCATATCCGGCTTGACTTTGGGGCCTGTGCCTGTTTTGCGGATAAAAAGGCGCACACCCTGCTCATAAAAAAGATATCCCTTATAAACGGCGGCTGCCGGGATTTTGTAGCCGTTAAATTCGGCCTGATTTTCATAATAGCTGAAATCGGCTCCCGCAGCATCGTCTTCGTCTATAACGGCAATATCATGATGGCGGTCAATAAGCTCCTGCATATTGTCGCCTTTAACGGCCATGTCTTCTTCGGTCCAGAGCCAGTACATCGGAGCTTTGTCTGCAATATATAATTTATCTCTGCCGAGAATTAATTGCAGAGGCAGAGTGTGAAAGCCGACAGCCTGAACTTTTGCTTCGGGATTTTCGAAAACGTTATGTTTGGCCAGCATTCCCAAAACCTGATTCTGCGAAGAGTAAGGGTGTTTTATCTCATAATCGGCAGAAACGGCGCTCCAGTATATCTGCATAACGGCACATGCCAGAAACAAATAATGCTTTCTGCTTTGGGCATAGTTCGGAAAAAACATATAAACCGAACAGAGAAAAAGTCCCCATATAAGCCCTTGGTGATAGTACATCGGGCGGACAGCAAAATAAGCGGCAATGAAAACGCTCCAAACTGTTGTAAAACGCAATACGACCGGCAAATTATTCCGCATATTAACATAAAAAGATGTGCTCATTGCCGTTTTTACCGCATAAAAAGCGGTGATAAACAAAAAAGTCAGATTCAGCATCGTATTTTCACCGGCAAAAAATGCTTCGGGAAAATGAGCCAGCACATTGTATGGATAATTTTCAATATGCTCGATTCGCATATTGTACTGCACCATATTGACCGGCAGGATCTGCCATAGCATAAGCAAGCCGCATCCGCCCAACAGACACACAGGGGCAATATATTGAAACGGCTTTCCCGAAGTCCGCCGATAGGCTTCCGAAAACCAAAACAGCCCGAGAACAGCGGCAACTGGTGCCAAAAAAGCGGCAGATTCTGCAAACAGCAGCAATGATAGTGCATATCTCCAAATATACCGATGCCTCTTTTCATAAAGCACGGCAAGCAAAACCATTGCCAGATATGCCAGACAGTAGTTGCGTGAAATGATATTGTACTGGTAAAGGAAATAATGCCCGAACGGCAACAGTATTTTATAAATCAACGGAACCCAACAGCAGAATAAAAATATACCGACCGTTATGGACATAACCACAATTGAAACATAGGTAATGTTTAATTCTTCGCCAAATATGGCAATAAGCAATTTCAGCAGTAAATGCCATAATACCGGCTGCCCCTCCTGATGCGGGATAACTGTCAAAATTTCGCTGAAACTGGCATCGCGTGCAATCAAAAAAGCCTGAACTTCGTCAGCCCATATTTCATGAAACGGGGCAATATATAAAGAAAAGGCAGTGAAACAGAACCAAATAACCGCCGCGGAGACTTTTGCTATATATGTTTCCGGAGAGATGCCGTAGCGCATTTTAAACACCTGAGAAAAGAAAAGGCGGCAGCCGTCTGGTTGCCGCCGTCTGCTATATTAGGCCAATGCGTCGGACTTAATATCCAGATGCAAGTCTTTCAACTGCTGCTCGGAAACCGTATTCGGCGCCTGCATCAGCAAATCCTGCGCTTTGCCGTTTAACGGGAACAAGATGACGTCGCGGATAATTGGTTCGTCCAAAAGCAGCATGACCGTGCGGTCAATCCCCGGAGCGCATCCTGCGTGCGGCGGCGCGCCGTACTTGAATGCGTTAATCATACCGCCGAATTTGTTGTCCACGACGCTGTGGTCATATCCCGCCAGCTCAAATGCCTTGTACATGATTTCCGGTTTGTGGTTTCGGACTGCGCCGGAAGCCAATTCCACGCCGTTGCAGACCATGTCGTACTGATAAGCCAGTATCTCAAACGGATTCTTGTTCAACAGCGCGTCCATTCCGCCCTGTGGCATGGAAAACGGATTGTGCGAAAATTCAACTGCGCCTGTTTCTTCGTTTTCCTCGTAAAACGGAAAATCGACAATCCAGCAGATACGGAACGCGTCTTTCTCAATCAAATCCAGCTCTTCGCCGAGTTTTGTGCGGACTTTTCCTGCAAATTTGCTGATAAGTTTTTTATTGCCGCCCATAAAGACAACCGCATCACCGTCCTTAACCCCAAACATATTTTTAAGTTCAGCCATTTTTTCTTCAGAGAAAAATTTGGCAATGCCCTTGGCGCCGTTTGCTGACAGCGCGACATATGCCATGCCGCCGAACCCTTCTTCTTTGGCAAAACCGTCCAGCTTGTCAAAGAACGAACGTGGTTTCTCTCCTGCGCCGGGGATAACGATGGCACGCAGTCCCTCGCCGTTGGCTGCCTTGCCGTCATAAACGCCGAACCCGGAATTGTTGAAGAAAGCGGTTGCATCCTGAATAATCAACGGATTGCGTAAATCCGGCTTGTCGGAGCCGTATTTCAGCATGGCGTCTTTAAAAGCAATACGCTGAAATGGCGCCTGGTCAACTTTTTTTCCTTCGCCGAATTCGTTGAAAATAGAACCCATAGTCTTTTCCATTACCGCAAACACATCATCCTGCGTGGCAAAAGACATTTCCATATCCAGCTGGTAAAATTCGCCCGGGCTGCGGTCGGCACGCGGATCTTCATCACGGAAACACGGTGCAATCTGAAAATATTTGTCAAAGCCCGAAACCATCAACAGCTGTTTAAATTGCTGCGGCGATTGCGGCAAAGCATAAAACTTTCCCGGATTTAAGCGGGATGGAACCAGAAAGTCGCGTGCGCCCTCCGGAGATGAAGCCGTCAAAATCGGCGTCTGATATTCCAGAAATCCCTGCTCGTTCATCAACTCGCGCATGCGTTTGATAACTTTGCAGCGCAGAATGATGTTGTTGTGGATTTTCTCGCGCCGCAAATCCAGAAAACGATACTTCAGGCGCAGCTCTTCCGGCGAGTTGTCTTCCCCGAAAACCTGTATCGGCAGAACGTCGGCCATGGAATGCAGAACGACATCGCTGACTTTTACCTCAATGTCGCCAGTCGGCATGTTTTTATTGACGCTCTCGCGCATCACAACCTCGCCGTCAACGGTAATGACGCTTTCCACCCGGATATCTTCCAGCTTCTTAAACAAATCGCTGGAGCTGTCAACTACGCACTGGGTAATGCCGTAGTGGTCGCGCAAATCGACAAAGCACAGATTGCCTAAATTGCGTTTGCGGTGGATCCAGCCCGAAAGCTTGACCTTTTGGCCTGCGTTGGCGGCTCTCAGTTCGCCGCAGGTATGAGTTCTGTATTCAATCATAAGTACCCCTGAAAAATTGTTTCAACGTCAATGCCGCCATTTTTATCCCAAATTGGCATAAATGCAAGCTAAAATTAAAAAAATCTTAAACAATCCCCCGTAAACTGCAACCAAAAGACAAGGGAACGCCCAAATGAATTTAATAGATAAGACACAAGAACTGCAGGACGCCTGTAAGATATTAAAAAAACAAAAAGTTATAGCCATAGATTGCGAATTTATCCGTGAAAAGACATTTTTTCCCATTCCCTGCCTGATTCAGGTCGGTTATGAAGACGGCGCTTTTTTGATAGACCCGTTGGCAGAAAATATGGACTTCGGCGATTTCTTTGCCCTGTTGCAAAATAAAAAAGTGCTGAAAGTTTTTCATTCTGGCCGTCAGGATATTGAGATTCTGTACAACCTTTCCGGTGCGGTGCCGACGCCGGTTTTTGACACCCAGATAGCGGCGCAGGCCTGCGGTTTGGGCGAATGTGTCAGTTATGAAAATCTGGTTAGAGCCTACTGCGGGGTGGAACTGGATAAATCCTGCCGTTTGACCAACTGGCAGCTGCGCCCGCTGAGTGCCGAGCAGTTGGAATATGCCGCGGGCGATGTAACGCATCTGATTAAATGTTATAACGAAATTGCCACGTATCTGAAAGAAAATAAACGGGAAAGCTGGATTGCGGAAGAAATGGAAGATTTTGCCGATACGGCGCATTATGAACAAAATCCGGAAAACGCTTGGCTGCGGATTCGTCACAATGGGCACTCTTTGTCATTCTTGAATGCGTTGAAAGCTTTGGCGGAATGGCGTGAAAAAATGGCGATAGAACGCAACGTTTCCCGACAGAATATTATCAAGGATGAAACGCTGGTAAACATTGCGACAGCCTTCCCGAAAGATATGGAAGAGATGAAAAGGGTTCGCGGGGTGCGTCCTGATGTTGCCAAAAGCCGCCTTGCTAAAGAAATGACGGAAATTCTGGCATCGCTGACCGAAGACAAATTTGACCGCACGCTGGGACGTGTAGACCGTGAACGCGATGTTACTCTGCCGCCAAGTCAGCATTCCCTTTGTGAAGTCCTGAAACTTTTGCTGAAGATAAAAAGTAACGACTGCGGTGTCGTATCGCGATTGATAACGTCGGAAAAGAATCTGCGCGAATACATCAAAAATCCAAAAGCTAAAAATCAGATTCTCAAAGGCTGGCGTTATGAAGTCTTTGGCAAAACGGCCGAAGAATTTCGCAAGGGAAAACTGGGAATCGTTTACGATGCGGCTTCCCGGGACATTGTAATAAAAGAGTTGTCTTAATTGCCGCTCTTCTAAGAAAAAATATAATATATATTAACTGTTAAAAGGAACTTGTAATGAAAAAAATATATTTGGCGCTTGTCGCTATGCTGATTTCGTTTAATGCCCATGCTTTTATTATTTCGCCGCATGTTGGATTGGATTATGTTTCCGCCACGCCGAACGGATTTGGCGATATTGACAGCCTGAACGGCGGCGCAGTCAGTGCCGGCGTAAAAGTTTTAGGCTTTTTATCCGTAGAAGGATATTATCAGCAGTATGCGTCAACCGATGCTTTCGGCGGCAGCAAAACAAAACCTGCGGCATATGGTATAGATTTGGTTTCAGATACATTGAATCTCGGCGTAGTAGAGCTGTTAACGACCGTGGGATATGGTAAATATACATTGGACGGCGGTAACCTGAACAAAAAAATGGAAGATTTTGAAGGCACCGCCTATCGTGCCGGTTTCGGTGCACAGTTTAACCCGACCGATAACATTGGTATCCGCGCTATGTACCGTTATGTATTCCCGGAAGACGATACGTTTAAGAAGAATATCCAGGAATTCACCGTCGGCATCCGATATTATTTCTTTTAGTATGCTGATGTCAATTGGAGCAGAAAAAATAGAGCGGGGAATGCCCCCGCTTTTTCTGTATTTTCAGACGTCAAGGGAAAGCCTCCGGAATTTATGCTGCGATTTATTTTTGCGGCGGCAGAATTTCAATCCAATAACCGTCCGGATCCTCAATGAAATAAATTCCCATCGCCTCGTTGACAAAACAAACCCAGCCGTTTTTCTGATGAAATTTCAATGCTTCCTGATAATTGTCTGCCGTTATTGCCAAGTGAAATTCGCACTCGCCCAAATCGTATTTCTGCGGATGGTCTTTCAGCCAGGTCAGTTCCAGCCGGAATCCGGTTTTGCCGTCGCCGAGATAAACGATGATATAAGAGCCGTCTTCGGCCTCAATCCGTCCGTTTTCTTTTAACCCCAGTGCTTTCTCATAAAAGGCAAGGCTTGTTTCCAGATTCGTAACGTTAAAATTGAAGTGATTAAAACAAAATGCCATTTTCTTATCCTTTCTTTATCATATAGGCTTTGGCAACTTATATCTTTTGGTTACAATAGCCGGATATTTCCGCATTTTTACGGGATTTTTTTCAAAATGCCGGAAATTATCCTGTTTTGCAATAATTTTCTTGCTTAATTCAAAAAAATAAACTAACCTCAAAATAGGATTTGTTCTCTAGAAAAGGATAAATCCGAGGGCCTAGAAAACCCTTTATAAATACAAGTTAGTCGTGCGCACACGACTTTAAAAATAGTGCCGACGTCATACCTCCGTATGGGGTGGATGTCGGTGAATAAGGCTCTGCCCCAATAAGCCGAGCCGTCTTAACTTGTATACGGTTTTCTAGCATCCGCCCGCCTTTAGCTTTCTAAAGCGGGTTTTTTGTTTGAACTGAATAATGAAATAGCGCTATTATATACTAAATATGAACGATAAAGGAGAAAACCATGATAACAGCCGAAGAAAGAAAAGCCATCTGTGAGGCTCGCGAATTCAATGATAAATTACTGCAGGGGATAGCCGATTATACGGTTGTCCAGATGAAAAATAATCCCTATTGCCGCCGGATTCTGGAAGGCGCGAATTATCAGGAATTTGCAAGTTCGCCGCGACGTCCGGATTATTTTGATGAAAATCATTTTTATTTGGAAAGAGTTTATGTCGGCCATAATAGCGGCGGTGCCGGCGGGCATTGCACCAAAGAAATAATGGAGGAAGATCCGACTGCGCCGACCCGTGATGCAGTCTATTTAAATCGGTATGCTCAGATAGATTTTCTTTTTGATGCCTTGGAAATTATGGCGAACCGGGGAGATGAAACTGCCAGAGAGTTTTTAACCTGTGAAATTCCGCCGCGCCCCCATTCTTCCGAGCATAAATTTATGGAAATGCAGAAATTCATTGAACTTTGCGCAATAAATGATTCTTCGGGAGAAAAAAGTCTGAATAATATATGGCGGTATGAGCAAATAAAAAATGATATCCAGAATAAGATGCTTGAAGACAGCCAATTTAAAGATGATTTAATGAGATTATCGTCAGATATAATTTTAAATGAGGTTGCACACGAATGTTCGCATGCCAACCAAATGAATTTCGGTACCAAATGGCAGGCGCAGGAAAGTCGGTCGCTCTATGGCAAAAAGGCGGATGAAAAGGAAGAGGAGAACATAAAAATAGTGAAAAAAGAAATCGAAAGGGAACATAAAAAATGGTCCAAAGAAAAACAAATTGATGGCTATTGCCTGGATGCTATAGCCGAAGCAGGAGTCATGGCGCATAGCTATATAGCCATGCTGTCGGTAAATCCCGATAAGGCGGCTATAGAAAAGATAAACAATTTCCTATACGCCCAGCGTCTTTCCGAGGCCGATAAAATGAAGGAAATCAGTGAGGAAGAACGCGCCGCAATGTTTGCCATGGAAAACGGCGCCTACACGCCGGACGCTGTAAAACGGCAACAAAAACTGGCGCGGCAGATTTTTACGAATATTTGTAAAGAATTCGTACCGAAGCAAGTTAAAAAAGCAGATAAAAACGCACAACCGGATTATAATATGGACGGAAGTTTTCAGGAAATAAAAGGCTCATATCAGGAATATATTTTCGGCTCAATTGACGAATACATCGCCGCAATTCCGGAACCGGGTCTGAATAAAGAACGCACCAGGGAACTGAAAGAATTTGTTGCCGCTCGCGATGGGAAAAACAAAGAAAGTATCAAAAAACTGAAAGAATTTATTGCCGCCCGCGATGGGAAGAACAAAAAAAGCAGCAAAGAGGCGAAAGAATTTGTCGCCGGCCACGACGGGAAAGACAATTCCCCCATAAATCAAATGTTATTAAAGAAATTTAACAGCAATGACCGTTAAGAAGAAAGAAAATAATCTAATAAGAAAAAGCGCCCCGTTAGGAGCGCTTCTCTTCTACTCTGCTATATCGCCTTTTTGACTTCTTCAAAAGCCTGTTGCAATTTGCTGGCATCAGGGCCTCCCGCCTGAGCCATATCCGGTCTGCCGCCGCCGCCTTGTCCGCCGACTGCTGCCGAGGCAATTCGCACCAGGTCAACCGCAGAATATTTGTTTGTCAGGTCTTTGGTAACACCAACGACAATAGATGCTTTGCCGTCTTTATCGGTTGCCAGAACCATAACGCCCGAACCGATGTTTTGGCTCATCTCGTCAATAAAGGCTTTCAATTCCTTCGGATGAACGTCCGGGATAACCTTGCCGATAAATTTCACGCCGTTGACAACTTCCGTTTCGCTGCTCTTTGCCGCACCGCCGCTGGCCAGCGTTTTCTTGAGGTTAAACACTTCCGCTTCCAGTTTTTTCTTTTCTTCCAGCAGGTTGCCGATACGTGCTTCCAAATCGTTGATGTTGGTTTTCAGCGTGTTGCAGGCACAATGCAGCTTATCTTCCATCGCATCGACATATTCTTCCGCGCCTTTGCCGGTAACGCATTCAATACGCCGTACGCCGGCCGATACCGCAGATTCGGAAATGATGTTGAAATAGCCGATTTCTCCGGTGTCGCAAACGTGCGTTCCGCCGCACAACTCGCGCGAATAAACTTCTCCGTCTTTTTCCATCGTAACCACGCGAACCTCTTCGCCGTATTTTTCACCGAACAATGCCATTGCGCCGGTTTTAACGGCTTCATCCTGATTCATCAATACCGTGTTGACATGATAATTGGCACGGATGGCCGCATTAACCATATCTTCGGCCAGCTTTAGTTCGTCTGCGGTGATTTGCTTCGGGTGTGAAATGTCAAACCGCATTCTGTCCGCCGCAACCAGCGATCCTTTTTGCGTAACATGTTCGCCTAAAATCGTCCGCAACGCTTTGTGTACCAAATGCGTAACCGAATGGTTAGCGCAAATCTGTTTCCGATTCGTTTCGTTGACTTCAAAAGATGCAAAGCCTTCAACTTTAACTTCGCCTTCAATCATGCGGCAGCAATGAACGAAAACCGTATCCAGCTTACGCTTGGTGTCATAAACTTCCGCTTTGAAGCTTTTGCCGCAGATAATGCCGGTATCGCCGACCTGTCCGCCGCATTCGCCGTAAAAAGGCGTCTGGTTGGCAACCAGATAAAATTCGCCGCTTTTCACACTGTCAACTTCTTTGCCGTCCTGAACCAAAGCCTTGACAATGCCGTCGCTCTTGGTCGTCTTATAGCCTAAAAATTCTGTTCCGCCGATTTTTTCTTTAACTTCGAACCAAATTTTTTCGGTGCCGGCATCGCCCGACCCGGCCCAGTTCTTGCGTGCTTCTTCTTTCTGCTTGGCCATTGCTGCATCAAACCCGGCAACGTCAACTTCAATTCCTTTGCCTTTTAACGCATCTTGCGTCAAATCAAGCGGGAAACCATAGGTATCATACAGTTTAAATGCCGTTTCGCCGTTGAGCGTGTCGCCTTTGGTTAGCTGCGAGGTTTCGTCGTCCAGCAGGCGCATGCCTTTGTCCAGCGTCTTGCCGAAACGGGTTTCTTCTGCCTTGATGGTTTCCGTAATCAGTTTATCAAAGCGGTAAAGTTCCGGATAGGCCTCGCCCATTTCTTTCTGCAAAACCGGCAGCAGCTTGTAAATCATCGGCTCTTTTACTCCGAGCATATAAACATGGCGCATCGCCCGCCGCATAATCCGCCGCAGAACATAACCGCGTCCTTCGTTGGAAGGCAGTACGCCGTCGGCAATCAAAAAGCTCATTGCCCGCAGGTGGTCGGCAATCACGTTGTGCGATGCCTGTAGCGGTCCTTTCGGGTCGGTGTTGGCCATATCCGCAATCGCCTTAATCAGATGCTGGAACGTGTCAATATCAAAATTGGAATGCACACCCTGCAGAATGGCGGCGATTCGCTCCAGCCCCATACCAGTATCAATAGACGGCTTTTTCAGATTAATTCTGGAACCGTCCGGCAAATCTTCAAATTGGTCAAACACCAGATTCCAAATTTCAATAAAACGGTCGCCGTCTTCTTCCGGTGTTCCCGGCAGCCCGCCCCAGACTTCCGGTCCGTGGTCGTAAAAAATCTCCGAGCAGGGACCGCAGGGACCGGTGTCGCCCATCTGCCAGAAGTTGTCTTTGGTGGCAATGCGGATAATTCGCTCGTCAGGCAGCGCCGATACTTTCTTCCAGATGTCATAAGCCTCGTCGTCGGTATGGAAAATCGTAACCGCCAGCTTTTCTTTCGGAATCATAAATTCTTTCGTCAGCAGTTCCCAGGCATAATAAATTGCCTCTTCCTTAAAATAATCGCCGAACGAGAAGTTGCCGAGCATTTCAAAAAACGTATGGTGGCGCACATCATAGCCGACGCTGTCCAAATCATTGTGCTTGCCGCCTGCGCGTACGCTTTTTTGGGAAGTTGCGGCTCGCGTATAATCTCTGGTTTCGTTGCCTGCCAAAATGTTTTTGAACTGTACCATGCCTGAATTTGTAAACATCAGAGTCGGGTCATTGTCAGGAACAAGCGAAGATGCCGGCACGATTTTGTGTCCGTTCTTCGCAAAATAATCCAAGAAAGTTTTTCTTATTTGATTAACGCTGGTCGTCATTGTTTTTTTCTTCCCAAAAATTAAATTAAACTTTTAACCGCATAAAACTACAGCGGTTTTTTGCTGATGTCCAGTTTAAATTTAACAGGGAAACCGATTCTTTTGTTTTTTGCAAAAACTGACCTAGTTCAGCATAACGACGAAGATATTCAGGTATGTAGCGAAAAGCAGCCATAAAAGATACGGAACCGTCAACGCAAACGCCCATTTGTTGATAAAGAAAAACGTATGCATCATCAACGCTGTAACGATATCCAGCAGGACGATGACAATCGCCGACGCGGTAAGCTGTTCCATATAAAAAAAGCTGAATGTCCATAAAATCTGCAAAAATAGCTGACTGACAAACAGGGCATTCGCATCTTCAAACTGTTCCAAAGTCTTGCGTGACCTGAGCACAATGTAAAAGCTCAAAAACAACAAAACGTAAATTCCGCTCCACGCATAAGAAAAGTAATGGTTTTCGGGCGTTCCGGGCGGAATGTCGAGCGTATCGTAAAAAGAAATCATGCCCTGTTCGGTAAAATACCGGGCCAGCAGCGCCGTAATCAAAACCAATACAAAACTGTAGAGTCCCTGCATAAGTTTAAGTGCCATCTTATCCTCCATATTTGCGGCTTTATAACCATATATGCTCCATTTGGGAAAAAACATCACTGCCGTAAAAATATAAAAAAATAAATTGCAATTTTAAATAAAAAGCATATAAACAAAAGTAGAACAAAATTCAATGGGAGTAAAAAATTGGCTAAAATAGATGAAAAAGATATAAAAACGGATGAAAACGGCATAAAATTATACCGTCCGGAAGATTTTGAAGGAATGCGTCGGGCCGGGAAACTTGCTGCCGAATGTCTGGATTATATTACGGATTTTGTTGATGCCGGCGTAACGACGGAACATCTGGACAATCTGTGCCGGGAATTTATCGTTTCGCATAATGCGATTCCCTCCTGTCTGGGATATCACGGCTATCCGAAAACAATCTGCACCTCAATTAACCATGTCATCTGCCATGGCATTCCCGATGACCGAAAGCTTGCCGACGGCGACATTGTCAATATTGACGTAACCGTAACTCTGGACGGCTGGTTCGGCGATACGTCGCGTATGTATTACATCGGCAAACCTAAACTAAAAGCAACGCGTTTATGTGAGGTAACTTATGAATGTTTGATGCGCGGTATTGATGTTGTAAAACCCGGTGCGCATTTCGGCGATATCGGTGCGGTAATAGAAGAATATGCGCACAAATACGGTTATTCGGTGGTGGAAATGTTCTGCGGCCACGGTTTGGGGCGGGTTTTCCACGATGAGCCGAATGTTCTGCATTTCGGGCGTAAGGGTACCGGCCCGGTAATTAAGGAAGGGATGTTCTTTACGATTGAACCGATGATTAATATCGGCAAGCCGGATGGTACGATTCTCTCCAACGGTTGGACTGCCGTAACCCGCGACCGAACCTTGTCTGCGCAGTTTGAACATTCGCTGGGCGTTACCAAGGACGGCTGCGAAGTGTTTACCTATTCGCCCAAAGGGTTAGATAAGCCGCCGTACAAAAAATGACCTTGTGAAAGCGGCAAAATAAGCCGGTTGAACAGCTACCAACTGCCGTAAAAAGGCTGTAAGGCCGAATTGGACTTGACTTTGGAAAAAAATATGACTGTGACTAAAAAGAAAGCATCCGAATCTCCGAAAACAAAGGAAACAAAAGAAGTGCCGGATTACTTCGGGCATCGTCAACGCTTAAAAGCCCGTTTTGTTGCCGATATGGGCAAAACCATGGCCGATTATGAATTGCTGGAATTAATTTTGATTTATGCGATTCCCCGAAAGGATGTCAAACCTCTGGCCAAGGCATTGTTGCGCCGCTATTCCAATTTGGCAAGCGTATTGGCTGCTCCGTTGGATAACCTTCTCAAAAATGAAGGTGTAGGCGAGAGTGTTGCCATACTGTGTGGCATTATTCATGCCTGCGCGAATAAAATCAGTTGGGAAAATCTGGAAAACAAAGATGCCCCGATTTTATCCAATAAAAAACTGATTGTCGATTACTGCCGCAGCTGCATCGGCTATTCGGGACAGGAACATTTGCTGATTATTTATCTAAACAAGCACGGAAAATACATAGCCCAAAATATTGAACAGGTGGGAACAATTGATGCTGTTATGATTAGTCCGCGTGAAATTGTGTCCAAAGCTTTGAATCACAACGCTGCGGCAATTATTTTGGCGCACAACCATCCGTCCGGAAATGCCACGCCGTCAAATGCAGATATTGAAATGACCAAACAGGTTGTCCGTGCGCTAAAAGCCATCGGTGTCAGAGTAGATGACCATTTAATAGTCACGCCGGGAAGTTATTACAGTATGCAGGAGAAAGTTCCTTTTATTTTTTGAAAAAAGTAAAAAGCTTGTTTGCTTGCAGCCAATCTGTTCTGCTTCTTCCGGCAAAAGTGTCATAAATGTTTTAAACAAGTAGAAAAAACGTTTATATCACCATTTCAACCATTTAAAATAATACATAAAAATAGTTTGTCATAAGTCGTTTTTTTGCTTGTGCAGTGCAGTTTTTTGTGGTGTCTTAATTAACGAAAAAGTAAGAATTATTTACATACAATTATTTCGTATTAAATGGCGTTTTAGCCGTCCTCAGGCTAAAATATTGTTCTTATACCGGAGTAACTCCAAAGGTTAACATCAGGGTATAAAGAGGCGCTTAACAGCGTTAAGGATTAAAGATTGTGAGATTACGAAAAGCACGCAGGGAAGCTTTGTCGTAAACTCAAAACAGGCTGGAAAAAACAAACCGTTTTCCGGCCTGCTTTTTTATTATAAAACCCGTTTTTTGATAAAACTCGGCAATTTCACGGCATTTATATAAATTTGCCGTATTTTATGCAAAAAGTACTTGACAAATGATTTTGTTTCTGTCAAATATATACATCGTGATAATAATCTTATGTTAAACAATTCTAAATTTTTATAATTATGGAATTAGGAAATTTAGTTGCGCATTATGCAACCAAAGGTGAAAAAGGTGTAGAAATCAATTTGGAAGCATTGTCTCAGGACAAACACTTCCGTAGTCAGGCAGTACAGGCAGTTGTAAAGAAAGTAAAAGAAAATCCGCATGCTTGCGTTTTCTTCCCTTCGTACAAGCCAGCCTGCGACCATAACCCGTTGGGAAAACTCATCAACGAGGTCGCGTTAAGCCTTCAGGTCGAAACATTAGTTACGGGAAATTATGAAAAATTGAAAGATTTGCAAAATCCCGTAAAAGATGTGATCATCGTAAAGCAGTCTTTCCGTTCCGGCAAGGAATTGAGAGCGCAGATTGAGGAACTGAAAGCAATGGGATACGATGTGAGTGTCCTTTGTCTGATTGCCCATTCCGGCGCCAAAGTTGAGGCTTTTGCCCATGAAAACGGAGTTCCCGTTTCGGCAATCGTCTACACAGACGAAATCTCTTATATTTGACGCCAACCTTAATTGTAGCCTTAAAGCCAAAAACACGTAAAGACCGGCATTGCCGGTCTTTTTTTGTTGGATTGTTTGCATTATGTTTCAAATCCTGTATTGTACAGGTTTTCATGTCCATCGGAGAAAAGGATTCTCTGCCTAAGCTGTCGGTTCGCGTCCTCCGCGTCCGTTATGGCGCTGGTTGTAAAGCATCATTGCTTTGCGTTTGGCTTCGGCCTTGTCTTCATTGTCTTTTTCACGTTTTTTCATCTGCTCCAAAGCTTTCGGGTCAGCAAGGCGCTCCAGCTTCATTTTTTCGTCGGAAATAGCTAGAGCTGTCTCGGCAACGGCCTTAACGTCTTCCGGTTTGAAAACCTGATTGCCGTCTATATCTTTAACCATCGGCAGAGCATCGCCAATCATCGTTGCTTTGCCGCTGATTTCATTGATTTGCAGCCCGTCATTTTTCATAAGGTCTTTCTGGCTTGCATCAACAGCCCTGTCAGCGCTGTTTTGCACATTATTCTGCATACGGTTTTCTTCATTGGCGGCATCAACATTTCTGTTGAATTTGTCAATGGTATTCATAACATCTGTTACGTCGGTACGCTGCTTGCCGTCTTTGCTGACCAAAACCCAGCTCGGTCCTTCCTGATGAATTTCCATGCCGCTGGGAAGTCTGACTTTGGAAAACATTTCTTTCATCTTTTGTTCCTGTTTTTCCGGTGTCAGTTCTTTTTCCTTATCTTTCTCTTTTTCTTTTTTCTTCTCTTTGTTTTTCTCTTCTATGTCTTTGGCTAATCCCGGCCCCTTAAGGTCAATCCCTGCTTTTTCGGCCTTTTTTTCCAATTCCGTGCCTTTTTTTGCCATTTCCGCTAAAGAAAGAGGCTTTAAGGCTTTTTTTCTGTCGCTGGTTTTAGTCTGTTCGTCAATGGGACGGTTGGCAAATTGCTCCAGCCGTTTTCCGACAGGCTCGTTATGTCCGAGAACAACCGGGCGCACCCGCCTTAAGGCTTCTTCCAGAGCCGCTTTGCGTTCTTCCGGCGTTTTATTGTGTCTGATGGCGTTTTCCATAACCGTTCTCCGTGCAATTCATATTAAATAAATTTTAGCATAAATTTTGAGAACCTGCAATACTTTTTAGTCGAAGATATCGTAAATTTTCGCCAGCAGGCTTGGCCGGTGCGGTTTGAATGCAAAATGTTTAAATAACAGATAATTGACGATAAGCAGGAAGGATATCGCCGCTGCTTGTGCCAGGTACGGATCCCAGTGTTCCCGCTCAATCAGGAAGGTTAAAATAAGAATGTTGATGAAATAGCTGCAAATCCATATCAGCAGAGATTTTGCATATTGGTGCAAATGGTTTCCCTCTGCCGGAAAAACCAGAAATTTATAAGAAGCAAAAGCGATAAAGGACGAAACAAACCATGTCGCTGCCAGAAGCAGCTGGTATCTTTCCGGAGAAAAAAGCAGTGCCAGCCCGCTGAAAATCATAAAACGCAGAGCCATATTAACCGAAGCCATAATGGCAAAACGCACTTTTTCATCTATGCCAAACCAGTATTTTCGCATATTTTGCTCCTTATGACAGACAGAAAAATTGTCTGTATGCCGGGTCAATATAATCTGTCTGTCTTATTTTTCAATCAGCGGATTTCACCGTCAGGCAGCTTTGTTCACAGCCTGTATATCAGGTCAGTCTTTGCTCCAAGACCGCTTGGCGGCAGCTGCTGCCGTTACTGTCGGAGGCATAATGGGAAAATGTCGTTTTTTTCTTCATAAGCCGATGTCTTGATTGCAAGCAGGCGCAAGACTGAATGAAAGTAGTTGTCGTGCGAAAAGGATGCCGTCTCGGCTCGCTTTTTCAGGCATGAGCCGTCAATTTTCATAGCGTGCATCGTCTGTTCAGGCAGCCATAAAATCATCGGTACTTTTTTCTGCTCTTCCGGTGCGACGGTGTAGGGCAGGCCGTGCAGGTAAAGATTGTTTTCTCCCAGCGATTCCCCGTGGTCGGAAACATAAAGCATACCGCTTTGAAGATTATTGTGGCGTTTGAGGATGTCTATAACGGAAGCGATAATATAGTCGGTATAGACAATGGTGTTGTCATAGGAATTGATAATCTGCTGTCGCGAACAGTCCTGTAGGCTGGCTGTGTCGCAGGCGGGTGTAAAACGTTTGAATTTGTCGGGATAGCGTTTATAGTATGTTGGTCCGTGGCTGCCCATCATATGCAAAACGATAACCGTGTTTCGGGTTATGGTTTGGAGCTGTTTTTCCAATCCGTCTAACAGGATTTCGTCATGGCAATAATTCCCGAAACAATAAGGCTGTTTATTGCCTTGTTTGGCATCGGTTTTGCCGATTCTGTCGCAGACTTTTTTGCAGCCGTCGTCATTGTCTTTCCAAAAAACGTCATATCCGGCAGCTTTGGCAATATCCAGCAGGTTTTGCATATACTGGGCATCCGTAACGTCAAATTCTTTTCTGCCCAGTTTGGAAAACATGCAGGGAAGTGATACCGCTGTTGCCGTCCCGCAGGAGCTGACATCTTTAAAGGCAATAATTTCGCCGTTTTGTGCCAGCAATGGATTCGTCTGCCTGTTATAGCCGTATAGGGAAAAGTTTTGCGCTCTGGCCGTTTCTCCGACAATTAAGACTATCACCCGCGGTTTTCCATCCTGAGTGGGAATAGTTTGCGGAGACTTGTCCAGAATGACAAATTCCCTTTTGGCGTCAGCAGTACGTTTATAATACCGTCCGACCGCGTAAATATAATTGAATGTATTGATATAATAGCGAACCTGTTTGTTATTGCGTCCGAAAGAGGCATATTCTTTGTATGAAACGGCGGCAATGGCACCGACGACGGAAAGTCCGAGCATGAACAGCAGCAGCCGGCGGCGGATTTCTTTGCCGAACGAGGCAAATTCTATATGTGTACGGTATACCAAAACCGCAGGCAGAATGCCGACAATCAGGATATAAAAAGCGGCGTGGAGCGTAATCAAATCGGCAGCTTCCCTCGGCGTTGTTTCGGCAATGTTGCGTATCATGTCAGAGTTAATGACGACGCCAAGGTTTTGCAAGGCGTAATCAGATGCCGCGGATAAAACCATCAGCAGCATAATCAGAGGCTTGCCGATACGGGGAACGACAAGCAGGCTGAAAAACCAAAACAACGGAACATAAATAAAAAACGGCAGGCTGAGAGCAAAAAACAGGACAGAAAAACTGTTGATGTCAATTTTTTCGCAGGCAAACTGCCAAAACTTGATGTTCAAAGCAATGGCAAAATAGGCGCTGGTCAGGGCAATAAAAGCCGTAGAGCCGAGATTAAGATTATTTTTGGTCATTTGGGATAGTCCTTAAGATAGGGAGATGTTCATTATGCCGTTGGTTTCAGTATGAAATTAAATTGAGCAGAAAGCCGGTAACCAGCGGAATTGTAAAGTTGTCATCGATTCGGAGCTCTTTTTCAAAAAATTCGGCAGCGGTGGCAGTTAATGCAATAAAAAAGGCTGTTACGGGCGGCAATGCCGGAAAGAAGCAGGATATTATGCCTAGGGCGCTGATAAAAAAGGCAAGCGTCCCCTCCGGAGATTTACCGTTGTAAAAACGGAAACTGCCCCAAAATCTGCCGCACAGGGCAGCGTTGGAATCAGCAATCAGCATAACGCACATGGCCGCAGCTGCCGCTTTTGGTGCAAAGCAGACTGAAACGGCAAGCGCTGCAGCCAGAATATAAACCGATCCGCTCGGCGTAAAGGTAGAATGGCTGATTTCCCGGTTTCTCAGCGTTTTGATAAACATCTTTTTAAACAGCATACCGATAACGGCCGTTCGTTGATAAGCCGCATACTCAACAAACAAATTGGCGGCAAGCAGGGTGAAAAAAAGCAGGATGCTCCAGTTGCGCGGAGCGGTAAAGATAAACAGAGGCATCCAGAGTGAACTTAAGTGTACGGCTTTACGGTAAAGTTCCGTTTTTATTGCTTTTGACTTAAAAGCAGGCATATCAATGTCCTTTCTGATGGTTTTTGTTTTTTTTATAATTTATTTTCATACAGTCTTGTTGTTGTGTGTGATACTGGGGTTCCGGTTTCAGGCGGGTTTGCGCAGTTTTCGGCAATAAACATTGTCTTGTATGTCGCCCAGATGCCGCAGCCTGTAAGCAGTATGGCAAAATAGACGTCAGTAAGGAAATGGTAGCCGCCTAAAATCCTGCTTGCTGCAATGGTTAAGACGATTCCAACCGCCGCCGTAATGGAGGGTGTGCGGATTCTCTGCGGCATAACCAGCGCCAGGGCAAACAGCCACATAGCAAAGGAAGTATGTCCGGAAATGAAGGAGTCTCCGGCCGGACAGAAAGATTTTACAAAAGCACTGGTAAAGGTGCAGTCACCGGCGAAAATATCCGTCTGATAAGGCCTTGCCCGCCGGAAAAATATTTTGAAACCGTAGGGTAAAGCTGTGCACCAGCCGAAAAATGAAATGCATAAAAACAACATCGTTTTGGCATTAATAAAGTTTAACTTGTTGCTGATGAGTGTGCGGAACTTTTGCTTCAGGGCGAAAATGCCGCAAACGGCGGCAAATAAGGCGCAAATAGCATATTCTCCATATGTGTCCGCTGCATCCACAAATAAGTTTTCGTGTAGATAAAAACCGTTTTGGTAAACCAAGCCGGTCAGAAACAGGTCGCATTGTTCAGAGCAGCAGATAAGCAAAATGCTGACAGCCGTTGCCGCCGTAATAAAAAAGGTTGTAGGTTTCATCGTGTTCTCCCGTAAAGATAGAGTTGCATCCGATAAGAATAGGTTTTCTTCCGAATTTAAAAGCCAAACTGAAATCAATCTGAAAATTTTTAAAATAAATACCAATAAACCGGTTTACTTTTTTTGCGTATTAGTAATAAGATAGGCTTGCAGACAGGCAAACGCCGGGGCCGAAAAGTGTCTCAGTTCTGACGGATGTCTGCCCGTGCCGACAAAAATTGTCCGCAACCAACTACGCTGTCCTGAAAGAATAAAACGGCAGTAATAAAAATCGCTGTAACAGCAGCGGAAAGCTGCAGCAACATAAAAAACGTATTATAATGAAAGAGGATTGTCATGAAAATCTTGCTTGTGGAGGATGACGTAAAACTGGGCAAAGCAACGAGCGAACTGCTGGCATATGAAGGGTGCACCGTGGACTGGGCGCAGGATGGGGCAGAAGCTGCAGCTATGGTAAAGGAAAGCCTGTCCGCAAGCTATGATATTGTGCTGCTGGACTGGATGCTGCCGGAAATCAGCGGGATAGAAATCTGCCGCTTGCTGCGAAATAAATATAATTTTCAGGGCGGCATTATTTTTGTGACGGCAAAAGGCGAGGTAGAAGACTGTGTGCGCGCTTTGGATACGGGCGCAGACGATTTTATGGTTAAGCCGTTTAAGATAAAAGAGCTGGTTGCCCGGATAAACGCTGTTGACCGCCGCAAGAGCAAACCTTTTGTCGACAGGGTGTATGCCCGGGGCGCTGTCGAAATCAACCGGGACTTGCACACGGTATATTGCCGGGGCAGGGAGGTGCATCTGCGCAAAAAAGAGTTTGATTTGTTTGAAATGCTGTTTGTCAATCTGAATAATGTTCTGCCCCGTACGGCTATTTTTGAAAAAATCTGGAGTGATAAACTGGACACGAATATGGAAAGTCTGGATTCGCATATTTATATGTTGCGCAAAAGCCTGAAACTATTGCCTGAAATCCGGATAAAAGTAGTAAAAAACATCGGTTATAAAATGGAAATAGAACCATGATAGAAAAAATACGCCGGGCTTTGATTGTCAAATATACCGCAGTGATTGCCTGTATATTGTTTTTAGGCTTTGCAGCAAGTTATGCCGCATATCGCCATAACGGGATAAAGCTTCTGCAGGACAGCCTGTATGATTATCTGGCAGAAGAAATTTGGGAAGCGCAGGAATACTTCCGCCATGGCGGAGAAAGTCCGGAGATGCATACAATCAATTCAGATATCCGGTCTCTGCATAATTTTACCTACTGGTTGCTGGACGGCAAAATTATCCGCGCCGAACAGCCGGGAAACGATGTTATCGCCCGCCAGTTGGAACAAAGGCTGCTGACGAAAACATATCAGCCAGGAAAAATCTATCACGAAAATATGAAAGCCGGTAAACAGAAATGGTATTTTATTGTCATAAAGCAAGATATCCGGTTGTCCGCATCGCAGCAGGGGACTGTTTTTGTCCTTGCCAATTATACGCCGGTGCGGAAAAATGCCAAGGCTTATATCAAGATAGCTCTGACTGCGGCCGGAATTATAATTGTATTAGCTTATTTGGTCGGCAGTTTTTTTGTTTCTCGTTCGATGAAATATATAGAGCAAAGCTACCAAAAGCAAAAACAGTTTGTATCCGACGCGGCACATGAATTGCGCACGCCGCTGACAATTCTGTATTCGTATGCCGAACTTCTCGAATATAATCCCAAACAGACCGATGTGATAGCAGAACTTAAAGACGAAATTCAGCACATAAACGAAATGGTAGACAGGCTTTTGGCCATTGCCCGTTACGATAATTCAAAAGTAATAATGCATAATGAACGGTTTTCCGTCAACCGGCTGGCAGCATCAGTCATAAAATCAATGTCTGGACTGTGCCAGCCCGGAACATTTGAACTAAAAAGCCAAACCGGCAATATTGAACTGACGGCTGATAAGGTTATGATTCGCCAGTTGTTGGGTATCTTGCTGGACAACGCGGTAAAATATACCGGAGACAATAAAAAAATAGCCATAACGCTGGAAAAAATTGCATCTTCCGTCAAAATAACTGTAAAAGATAACGGAATAGGCATAAGCGAAGAAGATTTGCCGCATATTTTTGACCGTTTCTGGCGGGCGGAAAAATCAAGACATCAAAAAGGTCTGGGCTTGGGGTTGTCACTGGCTGAAACAATTGTCAGCCTGCACGGAGGGACAATCCGAGCCGGGAGCAAACTTGGGTGCGGAACTGAATTTGAGATAAATTTGCCGCTTCGGCAATAGTACCGTAAAGTGGACAGGCACAGACTTTTACATCGTTACGAAAGTCGTTACAAAACCACGGCATCGCCACAAAAGCCGTTATATCGCCACAAAATAAGCCGGATGCAGACATGTCAGTCCGGAAAATATTTCAATCCGAAAAAGGCTGTTCAGTTGCAGGGGTAGAAAACATATTATACAAATTAGGATGCTGTAAATTTTTTATTGACATTCCGAAAACCTTCGTTTATATAAAATTTCACGATAAGCGCCGACATAGCTCAGTTGGTAGAGCAACTGATTTGTAATCATTTATATTTTCTAAAAAAATCCACAAAATATTTAATAAATTCAACGTATTGCAAGATTTGTTTTCTATGCAAACCACCGTTTTTTTGCCCGAGTGAGTGTCGGGTGAGTGGATTAAAAACAATCTAAAACAGTATAAAACATTTTATATCAATACCTTAAAAACGAAAAATAATCCGCGACAAGGCGGATTATAAAAAATAGGAAATGGCTTTATCAGAAATCCACGACATCAGCCAAAAGCTCGGTCGCTTTTCGAATGGGTTTTTGCGAAAGGTATGCATAGCGTTCGGTTGTTCTTTGGCTTTTATGACCAAGCATTTTACTTACAATATAGAGAGATTCTCCGTTTTCAACGCAAATACTTGCTCCCTGATGACGCAAATCGTGTATGCGGTAATCATCAATTCCTGCGTTCTTCAATATTGTTCCCCACGCAGTTTTAATGCTTTTTAAATGGGATTTATAGCCTTTTCCTTTGAAAATATAATCGTTTAATTCTCTTTCCGGCCGTTCATAAAGTTGTTTTAATATCTTAATAGCCGTATCATTCAAATATATAGGCTTCCATCCGGTTTTGCTTTCCGGCTGGAATAGAATTTTACGCTCCCAATCCAGATTGCTCCATTTTCCCGTTAATATTTCATTTTTACGCGCGGTTGTCATAAGTATAACCTTTATTGCCGATACGGTGTAAATCATATCTTTGCCTCTATCCATCGCCATAATAAGCTCAGCCTTCAACGAATCCATTTCTTTATCTGTCAATATGCGCTGTCTTGCCTCTTCATGATAATGTTCTATGCCCTCAACAGATATACTCAATCCTCTTTCTTTACGCAATAACTTGCATAATACACTTGCCAATGCCAACATTCTGTTTGCGCTGTATGGTGTATTAGCTTTAGCAATGTGTAATGCTTCAAAATCTTTTGCTGTTAAATCAAGTAATTTCTTTTGCCCTAATTTGGGCTTTATATCATTTTCCCAAAAGGTTTTATTGTTTTTCAGATATTTTTCAGGATTTCTGTGTTTGGGGACATAAAATTGGATAAAATAGTTATTCCAAAAATCTTCCAATGTTTCACATTCACGATACTCTATTTTTCGTTCTTGCGGATCTTCACCATTTTTAACCCTCAGTAATAGCTCTGCGGCTTTTTCTCTGGCTATTTGCGCTGTCATAAAAGATGATTCGCCAAACAAATAAAAACGCTGGATTGCATTTTTTCCACCAGCGCAATGATAATATCTTAAAACAAATTTCTTTTTACCATTAGGAATAACCTTTAAGCCAAAACCGGTAATCTGGTCATCCCATATATAATAAATTTTATCAGTTATTTCAGCTTTCTGAACAACTGTTTGTGTTATATGAGCCATTTTATTTTCCTCTTAAAAAATTATAACTACCAGTAATACTGGCATACCCACCGCCGGAAGCAAGTTCTTTTTTAGGCAAAATCAATATGTTACATGGTAAAACAGTTTATTACATTTGTAGACTGTTAATATTATGATTAGAAAAATTATATTTTATTTAGAGGCTTGAATTAGAAGTTCTTTTATATCATTTTGAAATTTATCAAGTTTTTGAGGTGAGCGTAACAGAATGGAAATATATTGAATTTTTTCTCTTGCCCATTTTGGCATTTCATCAAGTTTTATTGAGGCAGTCCATTCTATGACAGAAGTATTATTATGTGCACATCTTAAGAAATTAAAGTTTTTATTTCTTACTAAATAAGGATGAAACTCATTTCCTAGAAAATTTTTACATTGCGTAAAAAAGAGTACATCTTCGGCCATACTAATTGGTGGAATACCGCCGAAATTTTTGACAGCTTTTTTCCATAAATTCATTGAAAATACATGCATAGCTCCCTCATAAGATATAGGAGAAAAAGCTAAACATTTTAACTTTGAATATCTATTTTTAACTAACAAATCATAGGATTCATTCGTTTGGGAATTATATAATTTCACATCCTTAGATATACCGGGTATCCAATAATTATTAGCATCTTTATGTAGTTTTAAATCATGAAATCCACAAATGGGCATAGTTGTTTCTTCTCTAAAATTACAAGTTAACCATTTAGAGATACGAATATAATCATAGTTCCGTATTAGATTACTCATTGTTGAAAAATAATTCTCATCTCGAAAATCGTCATCATCAGCATAACATACAATATCACCAGCTCCGAATGTTTCTTCCAATGCGGCTATTGCCATATTCCTCTTCATTCCTATACTTGGACGAGAGGATAAAAACTGTTTTTCTAAAGATAATTCTACAGGATAACCTTCATCCCAAGGAATAAAGTAGTCCCAAGCTTTCACTATTTCTAAATATTTTTTTAAATTCTGATGATTATCGGTTATGCAGAAATCCATTGCTTGGGGAAATATTTTTTTATATCTCTTAATAGCTTCCTCTTTATTCGGAGTATGGATATATATAATATTTCTATAAATACTTTTGCCTCGTTCAAAAATTTCCAATGGTTTAGGACTGGAATCTATAATGCATAACCGAATATTTTTCTTACTTATTACCGATTTTATCAGATAATATATACCTATTTTTCTGATTATAGTATCTTCTCGGGAACGGAATGTTGGGCAAATAACATTTATTTTTTTCATTTGCATATTTTCTTTTAATAGAGTTAATATGTATCATACTAAATAATAATGGAAATATTTGCAATGAATTTTATCTTTATTACACGGCGACCAACACCTCCTTTGTTTTTGGGTGGAGCAGAGATTACTCATAATTATTTAGCTGAAAAGTTGGCAAAACGAGGACATAGTGTTTACTTTATTGGAAGTTTAGATGACCCCAATTTCCCAACGACAGAACGATATAATTACTATTATAGTACTCTTAAGAATAATAAATTTGTAAATTTTATTTCTCAAACTCCGGAAGAGATTATTTATGAGTATAAAGGAATTAAATGTTTGGTCAATTCGCAAAGCAATCTGGTGTCAAATTTTCATAATCTACTTATTTCTATACCTAATATAGCAGCGATAATTACCTCTATGGAAGGTTGTTCTGAATTTATTAAAATTGCCAAAAGTAAAGGGATTTATACAATAGGATGGCTTCATTCTAGCAATCAAGAGGGATTAGAGGCATTAAAAGGTTTTCCGGATTTACTATTAAGCACCTCAGAATTTATTAAGCAAAAATCCCTAAAATATTCACATTGTGTAAATTCCGTGTTTTATCCAGCTTTTGATAAACTTGATTACACACCTACAGTAGGTAAATTTTTAACTTTTATCAACCCCGTTAAAGAAAAAGGAGCTGATTTTATGTTAAAATTAGCTCAATCACTTCCTGAAGAACATTTTATTTGTGTTGAAGGATGGTATAAAAATAAAGAATTCTGTTCCAAAATGTTGTCTAATATGACATATTTTCCACCGCAATTTAATATGGATAAAATATGGAAAAAAACAAGAATATTACTAGTTCCGTCAAATGTTCCAGAGGCCTTTGGTAGAGTTATAGTAGAAGCTAATTTGCGCGGAATTCCTGTAATTGCACATAATGTAGGCGGTATCCCAGAAGCTATGAACGGAGCTGGTATTCTTCAAAACAGCTTGAATATTAAAGATTGGATACAATCTATTAAAATAATTGATAATGATAAAAACGCATACAAATTAAAAGCGATAACTGCTGCTCAAAAATTTACCAGAGATGTTGTGACCGAATTTTTATTCCTTTGTGGAAGTTTTAATAGTAAATAATCTCGTAAATTTTAGATTTTTCATCAGCTAGTTTTGATAAAATAATATTTTCTGCCAGATCAATAAATTGGCTTTTATAACATATTAAGTTTTTTATTTTTTGTTCAATTTGTGCGGAATTTAGTTCTTTTTTGTATTCTTTTATATTGTGTTCTGAAAACCATTGTTTTAAGTTTCTTTTTCTATTCTCTAGATTATTTTTATATGATAAATAAGGAGACTCTGCATAAAATTTAATCTCAAAATGTTTTTGTAATTTCTTATAGTTTTTTTGTATTATATTAAAAACTTGAAGATGATCATAATGCTTGCCAACCCCTAACGGGCAATATAATGTAGTTTTTTTATTTGTTGCAATTAAAGAGGTTATTAGGGACATTAGCGTTTTCTCTAAATTATCATTGCTTGGCACATTATAATAAAAAGAAAAAGGATTACACTGCATTCCTCTATCGTGAAAGTTTAATTTAATAAAATTTAAATTATTAAAAGAAGTAAATGATTTTTCTTCATTTTCCCGAATGTTTGATACAGAAATATTTTTTGAATTATAATTTTGATTTTCTATATAATTTGATATTGTAAATACATCTATGAGCAAGCTATTAGGTTTAATAAATGAACTCAATGAAAAGGCTATGTCATCGTAATGAGGAGATAAATAAATATCTTGCATAAAAAAAACTTTCATATTAACGTTACACTAACGATAATACAATTTTTTTAAGGCGCAATATGAAAAAGCAAAATATTTTTATAGATTTTGATGGTACGATTTGTTTTGATTATTTTTGGAGATCTGCTCCAAAAGAAATAAACGCAACAATCGTAAAGTTTCTCTTTCAAGATAATGTCCATTTAATTGAGAACTGGATGAGAGGAAAATTTTCTTCTGAAGAAGTTGTTAAAAATATTTCTCAAAATACAGGGCTAAATTATACATTGATATGGGATATTTTTGTAAAAGATTGCAAAAATATGTATGTTAGACCAGAGATTTTACAGGTCGTTTCGAAATGTAATGTGAATAACAATACAATTTTGATAACAGATAATATGGATTGTTTTAATCGTTTTACGAATCCTCAAATACAATTTGAAAAATATTTTTCATATATCTTTAATTCATATGATTATGGCGTCTTAAAAGATGATGTACCTACTAAATGTCTATTTAAAAAAATTATTGATTTGTATGATTTTGATATAAAAAAGTCTGTTTTGCTTGATAATTCCGAAAAAAATTGCAAAATCTTTTCTGAATTAGGAGGAACAAGTTTCTTAGTTAAAAACGCAGACGATACATTATCAACCCTGAAAATGTTGGAATAAATTATGATTATAGCACTAGAAGGTGGGATATGTAGTGGAAAAACAACCTTAGCGAAGGAATTTGAACGCCAAGATTTTTATTTGATTCCTGAGTATATGGATATTATTCATCCATATGAGGAAGATAGAATAAACGATTTAGTATCTTCGAATCAGAGTGCTATAAATGTTTTTTTAGAAATAGAGAAGAGACGAAAAGAAATTTATTTGGAAAATTGTAGTGATAAAAATGCAATATTAGATAGAAGCTATTTAACATTATTTGCTTATGAATATGCAATTGGAAGGAATATAAGCAATATGGAGTTTCCAGATTTATATCAAAACGTTATAACTCCTAATTTAATAGTATTTTTAGATGTTAATGATGAACAGCGCATAAAACGTAGCCATGATAGATGCGATGAAAATATGCCTAAAATCTTTTTAAATCATAACTTTAATAAAAGATTAAAGCAGTTTTTTTTGAAACAAAATCAAGTTCCTTGTGTGTTCTTAAATACGGAAAACTTAGATCCATTAAAGATGGTGGACTTAATGCAATCTATGCAATTAAAAAATACGCATCAACCACAACACTGGTTTCTGAATAAATTTTATAATCTGCGTTAATCTAAATAATTCTTAAAATATCCAGTCATATTCGCCATTTGCAGATTTGGCGAATCCCAAGTATCAAAAATTTCCTGAGTTAAGCTGTTGCCATGGATAACTTTTACACTTAATCCTAAAAGGCTTAACTGGATAAAAGCCATATTGACGCATAGCGGGTCAATATCCGTAGCCTCAATATAAAGTTTGCCGCCCAACTGCTCATAACCGCGATTTTTCAAGCATTGCACGATTCCCAATACCATCGCCCCAGAGCCGCAAGCCGGTTCGGCAACTCTGCAATAACCTTTTTCAGCGATTGCTTTCTCAAAACCCTCGTCAAATGTAATTTCTGCCATAAATTCGCAGATATGAGACGGTGTGAAAAATTGGCCGTTGAAATGTTTTCCTAGGTTAAGCTCCATAAAGATTGTTCCAAGATAGTCTTTGGGGCTTTCTAACAATAATCTAGTTAAATCGGCTAACATTTGCGGGAAATATGTTCCGAAAACATTTTTATCGTACCGTTTGACAACTTCTAAATATTCATTTTCTCGTTTATCATACAGCTCTTTATAACGACTTCGCGCCATCACTGGCACTTTCATAAAAGCATTATGAAGAGAACAACTGCATACCGTGCAAAAGTCCTCAAATACTCGATACATCGGAAAATGACTTAATCCGGAGATCTTTTCCAATCCCCGGATTAAGCTCTTTTTAGTTATTTTTTCGACTTTTTCTTGCCCGATTTTTTTTTAGACTTTTTATCAGCCTTAAAATTTGGGGTTATTTCTTGCTGTTGGCTTATTGGCTCAAATACAGCTTCGTCTTCCGGTGTCATCGGTTCAGGTTTCAATTCTTCCAGATTTGTCTCTGGGGGAAATCCTGCCCATTCGTCATCTTCCACAATGTCCATCGCATTTTCATTAAAAGAAAGAGGAGCGATTTCGTTCTGCTCCTCTTGCTTTTCGGTTTCATTTTCCATTTCTACCGGTGTATATGTTATGCGTCCATCTTGATCATAGCTTAAAAGGTGGCACTCGGTTTTAATTTCAGGTGTTTCCGGAACATCTAAGCCTTTACGCTTGATATAATCTTTACAAAACTCAAGATATTCGGGGTTTAATGTCTCACTTTGTTTTCTGGTAACAGTTTCCACAATCTTTTCTTCTATTTCATTGAGGCTAATGTCGCCGAACTCCTTTTTATAATGCTCTTTCACCCCGTCCAGATGTCCTGCTTTAAACAAAGGATTATCATAAATATTAATCATTGGGTCAAAACCATCAAATTTCATAAAAAAGTGATACTTATTGTAAAAGTCGTATAATTGAACCTCTAAATTGTCGCTGGTTAAAAATGTTGCCAGCGCTTTTTTGCGGGTCAATGTAGATTTGCGATTTCTAAAAATCATTTCAGTATATCCGGGATATTTTTTTACATCAAAAGTCATTTTCTTTCTCCTATCTTGCTGTATTTTCTGCTGTATTCATTTGCTCAAACTCACTAATACTATTTAATGAATAAAGTATTTTGCGTCCAATTCTTATGAATTTCGGACCAAATCCAACCGAACGCCAATGTTCTATGGTATTAGGATTTATTTTCCAACGCTTGGAAAGCTCTTTTGTCGTTATATATTTATCGTTATTTTCCATTTTTAATCTCCTTAATGTTCTTCAGCCAAATAAATTGTCAAAACTCTGTTTGTCATTTCAGGATTGCTCGGGTCTTCCGATGCAAATTCGAAATTTTTATCATAATAATCAATTTTCCAGAAAATCTCATCATTCCCATCATAGATCGCACCAAAGTCATGTTCTCCATACGGGTCATTTCTGAAATCAAACTCATTAAATTCTTTTACTTGTTTGATAATTTCCCATTTTCTTTTGGGGCCGAGGGCTACAATACCGCTACTTGTCATTACATTCCCACCGCTAAAAGTTTTTCTTAAATTATCATTTAATGCGGCTATTTTTTCATGGTTTTCAGAAAAACAGCTATCATCATAATTTTCTGCTCTATTATCCATCATTTTATCTAGCTCCTTGTTTTTATTAAATTATCTTTACATATTCTATACTGACATACCCACGGTGAAACGCAAGTACTTTTTAGAAAAATATTGTTGTTTTTCAATGAATTAGACTTGTTTCAGGTAACAATTTATTACAAACGAAAAAAATAAAGACTTTTACATAGAAATGATAAATCTATCAATTTGTGATTTTAAACAATTGTCTGCTCAAAGATTAGGTTTTTGTGATGTTTTTTAGTCTATGAGTTGATTTAAGTATGTGATTGCTTCTTCATAACTGTCAAAATGAATATTGTTTCCGTCATCATCATATAAAGGCGAACCATCTGATTGACATATATACCAATATCGCTTTTCCTTATTATCGTAGTCATTTAGCACTTCATAATGTGGAGTAATACTTTTTTTTGATAAAAAACATTTTACATTATAATTTTTTTCACTTTGCATTTTATTTTACTGTATTTTATTAAATTTAATTTATACTGGCATATCTACGATAAGATGCAAGTACTTTTTGTGAAAAATATTGTTGTTTTTCAATAAATTAGAATGCGTGTGTTTGGGAAAAGTAACGATTTGTTACGAGAAGCAAAAAAATATCTTCTGATTCTTTATATTCTAAAATTCTTTCAAAAAAAATTCCACAATATAAAGAATATGTAAATACGACATTTCTATATCTGTTAATATACTATTTAACTATCTATTTTTTTTCTTCCGAAAAACACCATGTGTCTAATGCAAATTTAATTAGTTTTTCTTCTCTTTTATCGTCAATCCACGTTCCTTGGTCAATATAGTAGTTTTTACGGCGTTGTCTGTTTCCCAACTTTTTTACAACACTTTTAAAGATTGTAGTGAGTTCTTTAGCTTGTAAAAGTGATGTTTTATCAATAATACAAACACGCTTTTCAATATCTTGAGGAATGGATAATTTTTGTTCTATATCTTTATTGCTCGCAGAAATATTGGTGTTTAACTCTAATAAAATAAAATTTCCTAATCTTCGTTTGGCAATATGACTTTTATCTGCAAATTTTGTTCTGTTGGCAGAAGCCCAAATATGTTCCACAGATAAATAATCTCCCAATCTGATATCACTTCTGAGCTTTTTTATTGCAGTGACATCAAAAGTCTTGTTCTGAATTAAATTTAAATATTCCTCATAACGGGCTAAAAAGTATCTCAATCCGTTCCAGTTTTCATAATTATAATTACTGTCTTCATCTAATGTAAGGCATTCTTTAATTTTTTTTGCTGGACACCATGTATTGACGAAGTTGAATAAATCTCTTTGCAATTCATTTGTATTATAATTAGGATTATTCCGAAATTTATTAGCATATTCATATAAAGTGCTTTGTCCACAATCAGAACGACTTATCACCTTAGGTAATCCATAGACTCGAAAATTTAATTTTTCAATTTGTTCTAATAACGAAATTTTTACTTCATCTTTAAGGTTCTTGCTTGCTAAAATAGACAAATACAGGGGAACAATAGATGAGATCCCTTTGTGGCATGATAAATATTTAATTAAGCGATTAATATTTTTATTATCAGAACCAAAAACCTCTAAATTCTTATGCTTCATAAGGCAGGCATAGTTTTTAGCAGATATAACCAAAAAATCTAAAAATTTATGTAGTTCGTTTATTTTCAGATTGACTGTTTCGTTATTATTGTTTTTGTGCAGATTTAAAAATATATCCATAGGGAAAAAATCTTTGCGTAATGAAGTATAAATATTCTGGTATTTAGCTTTATTTGCACTAAAAAATGCAATAAAACAAAAACGCAAAAAACTATTTTCGTCATCTAGTTTATATATATCGGCATAACTTAAATATTTTAACATTTCTTGCCATGATGAATCTATACTGTCATGTAGTGTATGTTTTTCCCCTTCCGTCTCACTAATCATTGTAGCGATATAAACAAAATAATTTTTTATTTTTTCCAGCTCACTTAAATCTTTCCCTCGATTATTGATAATTTCAAACATTGCCGTAGCTGTGGAAGACTTTTTAGGAGTATAGATAATAAAAAGCAATTTCTCTTCTATGATTTTAGTTATTTCCAATAGATCTCGTTTTGATTTATTCTTTATCCATTTATCACATAAATTTTTTGCATTTTTTATTCGTTTATGAGAAAACACAACTTCTTCTGCATTTGTATTATCTCTTACAATATAATTTTCCAAAAACTCGTCATGGCTTTTTAATCTACTTTTTTCGTCATATCTCTTTTTTATTACAATATATTTTTTTCGTAATTCTTCATCTTTTAGTTTATCGTAAATTGATTTGATTAAAATAAACAAACTTGATAATCGCTGTTGCCCATCTACAATACAATATTCATTTTGACTATTCTCGTTTTTTGTTAAAACGATTGTTCCTGTAAAATGTTTATCTAAATTTGACAATTTGATATTATTAATATCATTCAATAAATCTTTGATATTATCATCTTCCCAAGCATATCCCCTTTGATATGATGGGATTATTAAAGGAGAAAAGTTTTTAAAAATAAATGAAAGATTACCATAATAAACTTCATTTTGATTTTTTTTACTCATTTTCAGTCCCCTATACTATTTTATCTGTGTTTTATACAGTGCTCCGTATACTGAATTATTCTTATTCAATAACTCATCATGAGTACCAATTTCTACAATTTCGCCATAATTAACCACAATAATCTTATCAGCATTTCGAACTGTTGATAATCTGTGGGCAATGATGAAGACTGTTCGGTCTTTCATCAAATTGTCGATAGCCTGTTAAACAACTGCCTCAGATTTGTTATCCAGCGCTGATGTCGCTTCATCCAAGATGACAATCGGCGCATCTTTGATAAAAGCGCGGGCAATGGCGATACGCTGTTTTTGTCCGCCGGAAAGCAACACGCCGCGTTCTCCGATTTGAGTATCTAGGCCTTTATCCAAACTATTGATAAATTCTTCCAGACAGGCGCATTTAATCGCGCTTTTCAACTTTTCTTCACTGACATCAGTTCTACCAAGGAGAATATTTTCCCTGATAGTACCGGCAAACAAAAAATTATCTTGAAAAACAATGGCAATTTTATCCCGCAAGGAATTAAGTTCCAAATCTCGAATATCTTGTCCATCAATCAAAATCTGGCCGGATTTGATGTCATAAAAACGGGGAAGAAGATTGACTAATGTTGTTTTTCCACCGCCGGAGTTTCCGACTAAGGCGACTGTCTGGCCACAAGTTATTTTAAGATTAATGTTTTTGAGGATAGGTTTGTTCGGATTATATTCAAAACAAACATCTTTATATTCGATTGTCTTTTTTACTTTTTCCAATTTTTTCGCATCGGGTTTGTTATGAATAACCGGAATTGTCTCTAATAATTTAAATACGCGCTCCATTGCTAACAAAGCCATTTGCACAGAGTTGTAGTTATTTCCGATAGATTTTATTGGATTGTAAAGCATTATGAGTGCTGTTATAAAAGACACAAAATTTCCCGGAGTGATTTGTTTCGTAACAATTAAATAGCTCCCAAGCCATATAACAGCGGCAATTCCTAATGATACAATGAAGTGCATCAGTGGAGACATCATACCGGTACGCTGAATCATCTTCATTCCGAGCTTAAATACCGAACGTAAGGTTTCTTTGAAACGAGCATTCTGATATTCATATAGATTATACGAAGTAACAATGCGATTTCCATTGAAAGCTTCATTATAATGCGTCATGACTGCGGCACCTGAAAATATTGATTTATCCAAAATAGATTTTATCTTACGTTTAACTGTTGTTAGTGGATATAATGCTCCCGCTAAAATTATAACAGCAACAATCGCTAATTTCCATGAATTATAAAACAAGACGGCAATTAACGAGAGTGATGAAAATAGGCGTGTTGTAAAAAGTTTAAGATTAGCGAGTAAACCACTACAGGCCGTATCCACATCTTTGTTAAATCGGTATAAAATATCACCGGAATTTTTTTTATCAAAATACGCAGCGTTATAGTGCATAAGTTTGTCAAACAAATCTATTTTGACATCCTGAGATATTTTTTGTCCCACCCACGTATTCATATAAGTGGCTGTATAATTGAAGATGCTTTGCAAAGAGCTAAATAGAATAATTAAGAGTGGAATAATCGCGGTTTGAATAGCTGTAGCCTGTTGTTCAAGCATAACAACATCCATATAAGGCTTCAAAGACCAAGCAATTATCGCATCCATTGCGCCAATCGGTACTGTAATCAAAACTGCAAGTAAAGCTCTTTTCCAATATGGCTTTACATACGGCAAAATTTTACGATAATTCTGTACAGTATATGAAGATAAAAATTTATTTTTTAGTTGCTGGAACATATACCTTTTCCTAAGATTTTTTTTATTCTGTTGATAGATTTATTAAACTGGGAACTTTTTATTCCTCCATTAAAACGAGGTACCAACGGAATAATAGGATAGTTTCTTCCCTCAAACCAATCAAAGATTTGGCACGGAATATATGTGTTTTAGGTTAAATAACAGCCGTTTTCTCGTTTAGATAATTGTAACTGCAAAATTATAGTATCCCTTGTACATTGCCCTAAGCGTGAACTACTGAGAAAATTTCCAAGAGAATAAATAACAGGTACAATTTTATTATTAACGGATATTTCATCATATGGCTGTAATGCGTGTGGATGCGAACCTATAATATAATCAACTCCTGCAACCGCTAGTTCTTTTGCCACCTGTTTTTGATAAGGCGTTGGAGTATGGACACGTTCTTTTCCCCAGTGAATATAGCAAATAATATAATCTGCTCCAAGTTCTTTCAGTTTATGGACATCATCTTCTACTTGTTGCTTATTATATATTTATTAAAAAAGATTGCAATCTCATCAGATGTAAAATTATGTGATATTTTATTGTGTTCAGTATAATATGATAGAAATCCAATCTTTATCCCATTTTTTTCTTTAATTAAAAAGCGTGGTTGTTTTTCATTCTTAAATATACCAGTATAAGAAAATCCAAACTCTTCGATATGTTTGATAGTATCTAAATGCCCCTGTTTCTGGGCATCTAAATTATGATTGTTAGCTGCGACCAGAATATTAAATCCGGCATATTGTATCGCTTCTAAAAATTCTATAGGAGAATTACAGTTATAACCGCCATTTAGTTTGCTGGCTTTTCCCATATACGGATGATGTTCAGATATTGTCGTTTCTAAATTACCAACAACGAAATCAGCATCTGAAAGAACATTTTTGACTAAAGAAAAGCAATCTTTAAAAAAATAAGAATTGTCATAGATACAACTTTGCTGGCAAAAAGTTTCACACATTAAATCGCCAACTAGATTAAGACTAACAGTATTTTCTTTCTTTGTACCGGTTATGTATAGTTTACGGTCATCATTTTCCCAAGTGTCTGGTCTTTTGCTCCTTGAAAGTCATAAGAACATTCAATACCGCCGGGGCCGTCAATCGACCGTTTAGGCTTAGGTAAATATACTTCATGGCAGGTAATAACCAATTTCAGATTATCTGAAAGCTGATAGCCAAGTTCGACATCAACCGGCGTACCTGCACGGGCTTTGTCCAGTAGTTCGTTGTCGCCATAGCGGGCGGAAATACTCCCGGAAAGGCTTGCAACGCCCAAATCAATAGCCTCAACTTTGCCATCGTTGCGGATAGTTTCGATTTTTTCAAGATTGTTGGAATAGGTCGCACTTGCCGAGGTTATGTTTGCCAAGAATTTACCGCCGCTTTTAATATATCCCTGAAACTGCGATACTCGGGTATATTCATAAATTTCAGGCTCTGCCGCGATTGTGGTGGTTGAACCGCTTTCGCCTTGTGCCATCAGGTTAACAGTAACCTGTGCCTCGCCGGAACGCTGAAAGTTAAAAGCGATACTGTTGGCTCTAACCCCCATAAAACGAATAAACTGCGGTACTTCCGGCAGACCAACTTCCAAAGAATAACTGGGAATAGAGGTTTTGCCGCTTTCAAAAGCGTGTGAATAACTGCCATCCTCGTTCTCGATTGTGGTTGGCGTTCCGAAAATAGCTTTTAACCATACGCCAATATTCCTCATATCCACCGGAACAGCCATATCGCCGTCAACATTGATAACATCCTGAAAAGGTTGTGTCGGGTCGCGACCAAGTCCCAAAACATTGGAAGATACAAGACTTTGCTCGCTGTCCAACGATGTGGAAATAAAAGGAATCTGCCGATATCCGCTTTCCGGCAATATGCCATATTTGCTTTCCTCGGCAATTAAAAGGCTGGCATTCCAGCCGTATGCTCTGCTCATAGTTTTTCCTTTCGTTTTGATATAAAAAAAGCCTCATCGCGAGGCTTGATATTAGGAATTATTTTGTTACTGTTATAAATTTACAAATCAAATGTTCTTCTTGGAGTTCGTATAAAATGAGTTCACAATTATCATTATTGGCCAAAACGTTTTCATATATTTTTATATGTTTATCTTTTGTTGAATATAATGATGATAATGCCCCACACATATAATCTGCAAAACGAATTACATTAGAAAACGTATCGTCGTCATCTTTTTGGGGACAACCGAAATATATTTTTCTTTCACAAGGAATATTAAATTTGATTTTGATGAATTTTTTTAACATATTATTATTAAATATATATGTTTCATCTCTATCAGGTAGCCATACCAAATTATTTACCTTAGTTTTAAGATAAGCAATCTTTGTTATATACGCTAGTAAATAAGCTATTATATAAATATTATTTAATAAAGAATTTCTATTTCGGTTCTCATTTAATTTTTGAATTATCTTCATCTTACATTCTATATTTGAATTTTCAAAAGATTTAATAAAATATTCTTTTATATTTTGGACTTTATTTTTAATAAAAATATCTGTAGCTTTTTTATTGGCAAAAACTAAAGCAATAGTAAAACAGTATGGTTGATTCAAAATTGTTATAGATTTATCACCTATTTTACTTGCGTGCTTAAGGTCTGGAATGTTATTAAAATAATCATTAATATATTTTATGTTATTCAACGGACACAAAGTAAAAACAAATGTATCTTTTTTAGATGCATCACCTAAACAATAATCGCTGATAATTGTCCAATCAGTGATATCTTTATATTTATGTAAAAACTTTTCTAGTTTTGTCATACCCATTCTCTATTGCTTTATTGTATATTTATAAAGCGCATTAAAATTTAAAAGTCAATATAAGGCATTTGTTGATGAGTATTCCAAAACAATCGGAATAACCGCCGCTTTTATGGTTGGCGCACCCTCGATATACTCGTCTATGATTTCAGGCGGTTTGGGATAAACATAGTCAGTTAGTCCACGTAGCGTAACATCAGACGACAATAAAACACCGAGTCGCTCCAAAACATCATCGAGCTTTCTGTCTCGGTCTTCCGGTTTGGCAGCTTGAACAATAACTTCAATCTCGGCCTCGTGCTTGAAAATACAAATTGGCGGCGATAAAATAATTTCCGGCTCACCTTGTTTACCATCACGCAACATTACAATTCCTGCCTCTGGAATAACCTGCGGCAATGTTTCATTGCGTTTGACAGGGATATTTTCTAATGTTTGCAATTTCTCAAATAAAGCCTGTAAAATCTGCTCTCGTTTACTCATCATCTCTCCAATTCTGTAAAATCAAGGTTGGCAATCGTTTTTGCCATTTTTCGCCCTCTGATTCAAAATGTATCAATTTGGGCATTTTAACCTGCGGAACAAGCCAAAATGCGATAATTGTTTTACGCTTTTGCTCATGAACCAATAATGACGCTTGATTAGGACGGTAAATGTAACGAAGTCGTATGCCTTTTATTTTTTCATAAAGTGCGGGAGTTGTTTTTTTACCGCCGATTTTCTTAGGTATAGCCGGTGTCGGTATAGCAAGCCAAAACCCGTCTTTACCTCTAATGACTAGGCCATATTCAAAACTTTGCATAATTTTCTCGGCTTTAGAATAAACCACTCCGGCGGCATTAAGGCTCATTTTCGATTTTGGATAAACATCGCCGCGCCATGTATAAGCTAACCTTGAGCCTAATTTTGCCGATTTGACTTGTTTTCTCATTGCCTCTTTGAACTGACCTGTCGCAGAAGAAATTCCTTTAGTAACTGCCAATTCAGCATTTTTCAGCTCTTTTTCTAAGATTTCTTCCAATCTTCCTGATATGGCGGCACTTAATTGCATATAACTCCAAAATTCCAAATTAGGTTATTTGTATCTCTTTGAGGTTCCTGACTAACGACATACTCTTTATTATCATACAAAATAATATCATTAACTTTCAGTTCGGGAGCTTCAAATATGCGGATTCTCATAATGTTGGTTGCCGTGTGGGCTTGTGCAAAGCCCACACTAACGACCTCATCAGGACGTAAGAGGAAAATAAGAACGTCCCGATTTTGATACTTAGCGGATCTGCCAAGTTTCTCAAACAGGCTGTCCACCGCTTTGTGAAACTGCCGAGCCACTATTATCAATCTCCTTTTTCGTTTTATTATCAGTTTTCTGAGTGTTTTTATCGGATTTTGTGCTTTTTGTTGTGTTTTTATCCGTTTTGGGCGGTGTATCTGGTTTTGAACCGGTTGCCGTTTGGTTTTCTTTCTTACCTACAGCAGAGGCAAAACCTCTTTCAATCAAGGATTTTGCCTCTGTGTCATCAGGAATTTCAACTTCCGTATCAGGAGTATATTCTTTTTTATTAACGACCAATGTTACTTTTGCTAATACTCTCATATTATACACTCCTATTTTACCGTTACACACATTGTGGCGTTTGGACGATACGGCACAACCAATGGTGCGGATTGCAACAACATCCAACGTACAGCAGGGTCATTTTCTAACCACGATTTAGGAAAATAGCGGTTGGCTTGGAAGTTTGCCTGTTCATCTTTAATTGCGCCATAACAGCGTACTCCCTCGACACCGCCTCGACTGCCTAACAATACCGTATTTTCAGGAAGAATTTTCTTTTCAGTATCTCCCTCAATATATATATCGTTATATACCCAAACCTCAAAATCGCCAATATTACCAACGAATCTGGCTTTTTCGTTACCAAGAATAATCGGGTCAATATTTAATGTACTATTTGTTCCGCGGCGATAATCCAAATATTTTTGAACATACGGATTATTACGAAACAGTTTCCACGCTGACGGGTCTAAGACTACCGTTTTAGCAACAACACCGGATTTACTTTGAACACTGCCAGCCCAATCTTCCAGATTGTCAACAATGTTCACAGTTGTTTTGTCCCATGTATTATCACCGGTAAGAACTTTGGTAAAAGAAGTATCACGGCCAAAATCAACCGTAACTGCCGGATAACCATCGCCTTCCACCGTTATTTTTCCGGTTCGCAACACCTCAGAGGCCATAACTTCTTCGCGGCGTGTCAAACAATCAAGCTGATTATTTAGAGTAATTGCAACTGCTTTTTCTAATCTTTGCGCCGCAGTCATATCGCCGCCAATTCTTTCCCCCGCCATTCGCTTAAAAGGCATATCAGGTGTAAAACGCCGTTTATCTTTTACATACGCCGGCTTGAAAGATTTTGTACTGTAACCCTCGTGTTCAACGACTTTTCCGGGCATTAAAGGGGAAACAAAAGGAGAAATCCGAGGTTTGCTTTCCTGCGTATCAAAATAAATCTCCTCTGTATCTGAACGTTGTTCTTGAGAAAAGAACATATCCAATAAAAAAGATGGCGGAGTTTGCAAATTCTCCACCACCTTAGATAATACCTGAGTTGAAAAAATATCCATTTTAAATTCCTTATGCTTGAGTTTTCTTAACAAAAATGCTCTTTTCTCGGAGCTTTTCGGTCATGGAAGCAACCGTAAATTCACTATCATAAGTTAGTGCTTCCAGATTAAATTCTCCTGTGGAATAAACAACGGCCTGTTTATCCTCATCAGTCGCATTTACATTTTCAGCCAAAATTCCCAAAGGTATTTGAGAACCGTCTGTTGCTTTTGACGTTGAGGCCGTATATTTTCCTGACGCTGTTATTTTTCCGAGAACCTGTCCGCGTTTGTAGTTTCCGCCGATAATGGTCTCAACATTAGCAATTCTCGGAAAATCTCCTGCTAAAAGACTGTCCGGCTTATAATTTCCCTCATTTTTACAATTTGCGTACATTTTATTCTCCTGAAGAAGTGTGAACCAAAGATGCAATGCGTCTAGCCATTACATCTATATTTTCGCCTTGTTCCTCTCCGGACACGACAATTTGCGGATTAGGAACTTGTGCCATCGCCTTTTCAAAAGAAGACAATGGTTGTTCTTTGGGAATTTCCTGCAAAATGTCAATAATCTGAGAAGAAGATAAATCTGTTGAAAGAAGTATCTTGTTGGCTACTTTTTCACGACCTTGTGCGTATTCACTGTCCAAAACTTCTTTAATTCTTTGGCGTTCACGCTGTTTTATGTCATTTTCATTCATATCATCGTCTTCCTTTTCCTTGTTAAGATCTGTTAAAATGCGCTCAAAAGAGCTTTGGCGATTAGCCAGACCTTGCCAAATCGCCTTTCTACCAATAAAAACATCGCCCTGACCGAAATCTTTGATAACGGTTTCGGTAGATGTATCTCGATAAGTCGCTATTTTATTGATAAAAACTTCTGCCAGCGTGTCTAATCTGGCCTGCAATTTGCTCTGTCCCTCTGGTGTGTCAGGATTTATGCGCTTTAACGGGCTTTGTGATGAAACAATTTCAATTTTGTTTTTGTCATCCTCTCTTTCATAAACCGCAACAACTCCGATAGAACCAACCACCGCCGTATCTGTAACAATAATTTCATCACAAGCGGCGGCAATCCAGTACGCACCACTGCAACAATTTCCAGAAGCATAGGCAATAATTGGCTTTTTACCTCGTGCATTGTAAATCATATCAGCCAATTCAGAACAGCCGTTTACTTCTCCTCCGGGGCTGTCTATATCAAAGAGAATTGCTTTTACACTTTCATCAACCAACGCAGAATTAAAATCACGGGCTAAAAGCTCATAAGATGTTGCTCCGCTAATAGCTGTAAAAATATTCGCATAACGAAACAACGGCCCCCGAATGGGGATAATGGCGACATTGTTTCTTATGGAAACGGCGTAGGTATTTTGCAGTTTTCTTCCCAGTTGAGCCGCGATGGCTGCTGGGTTGGCATTTTGCCTTTGGGCGATATTTATTATATTTTCCAATGTATCGCTTGTCGTAGCCCATGGTTCGTTGGTTATTTTATTCCATATTTTCATCTGTATTTTCCTCTTGTTTAATAAGTTCGATATTTCCTTTGTCAGAAGTTTTAAGCCCTAGCTCTTTCATTCGTTTAAGTTCGCGAACCCGTTGCATTAAAACTTCTTCCCAGTCCAAACCCTGTGAAGCACATTCATCTTCCAAGGTTGAAAGCCCACACTCCATACGGATTTGTGAAGCTTGTGCTTCCTTAACGGGGTCAACCCAGCCGCGTCCCGGGCCAATCCATTTACATCGACACCACGCGGCTTTGTTTTCGTAAAAACAAGGGGCTTCAATCAGCCCCTTGTTTACAACTTCTTCAAGCCAAAGCTCAAAAACCGGTTTAGCCCAATAATTGATTATCCAGCTACGCCGACCGTTAAAAAAACGCCAAGCCTCAATCAGTGAGGCTCGTGCTGAAGAATAGTTGGTTTTAGAAAAGTCTTTCATCAACAATTCTAAAGGAATGTTTAGACCTGTTCCGATATGTCGCAGAACATTTTCAACAAAAGCGGCATAACTCGAATTTGGGCGGCTGGGCGTAAATGCAGAAACTTTATCGCCGGGGAATACAGGAATAATTGAGCCTCCCTCAAGTTTAACGCTCCAATCTTTGCGTTTTTCCAAATAATCATCTACAGATTCGCCAAACATTTCAGCGATTGATTCGCTATCCATCGGTGTTTCAATAAAAGCCGCTATCATCGCATTAACAACCGAGGCTTTTAATTCGGAACGCTCATAATGGTCTAACATTTTAAAAAGTGGCATTATTGAAGTAAAAAGCGGCTTTCCGCGATTTTGCCCAATACGCTCCGGATGATGGATATGTAAAATCAGCTTCCGTCCGAAAGAGGTTTGAGCGGCAACTTTTTCCCAAGAATTGGTGTTACCATGGTAATAACAGTCGTTTGGATAATATTTGCTTATCCAATAATTCTGCGGTTCTCCGTAATGGTTGATTTCTATGCCATCGCGTAAAAATTCGGTATTTTGCTTAAAATCAGGGTTCGATAATCTGTCTGGTTCGAGAAGCTGGAAACAGGTTGCGAACTGATTGGCGGTATTTTCTCGCCATAAAACCAACGCCAAAGCCTCTCCATTTTCAATAACAGACCGAAAAATCAGGGCTGTTTGAGAATTAAAGTTAAGTTTTCGTGAGGCATCGCAATAAACGCTTTCCGACCAAATACGCCATAAACTCTCAACTTTTCGCGCCCATTCCTCTAAATAATCAAGGTCTAATCCCAAAATCCGATGATCTGGTATGGAAACGAGTTTTAATCCATTACCGATAACATTATCAACAAGAGTCTGTATAGCTCCGCTGGCAATACCATTGTTACGGATTAAATCTCGAGAACGGGCAACCAATGTCGATAATTCGCCGTCTAATTCCACATCTGCAGAATGCCGTAATGGTCGCCAACTCAATAACTCCTTAGCTGATAGAGATGCCCCTTTATAGCTTGTATCATCCATTATTTGAACCTTTTAAAACAAAAACAGCAGGATTTTTCTTCCTGCTGTTAGGCATAAACAAAAAATTTTTTTTACATTTCGATATGTTGAAAATCTATATAATTTTGAACATTACTAGGAAAACCCATAACATTATAATTTATGAAACTTGTTTTATACTTGTATTCATCTATCAAATCATATACCCGTTTAACCCATGATGTTGTCGGAGAAATTTGCAGCATAAAATAGGATATAATATAAAATTGAGCATATAATTTGTCTGCAGATGTATCAAAATTTACAATTAAATTATTATCTCTTTTGAGATTCATTGGTTTTATACTAAAAATTCTACTCCATAATAAAGAGTAATGCGCACAAATATTCCTTGATGCAGACATTGAGAGCAACCAAGATGACATAACTTTATTTTTAAGGTTAAATATGTCTGCAATATCTTGCCTTATGTTTCCTTTTAACTCATCATAAAATGTGCTTAAGCAACCAAAAGTTAAATGCTTAACAATATCCCAACAGCAGATTCTATTATTATTTATATCAACTTTTTTATCTGTTTGATACCAAACATTATCTCTAATTTTTGTAAAAACACCATTATAACCACTATTAAAATTACTAGAATCGTAGATAAAATATTCATTACCCGTATTCACAGAGACAATATCGACAATGCTGTTTCTAACAGCTAACTCAATTCGTTCCAATGCCTCAATAAAAAGAGCCCTCAATCGTCTATCGAATATATAGATATTAAGTAAGTCATCAAATGAAAAATCATTCTGAAAGTTCCCATTACTATCACAAAACATCTTGAAATATGATTTAAACCGTGTATAGCCAATAGTTTGAAGGTATTTTTTTGTTCTATTGTCGTCTGATATTATAAGATTTTTTGACTTCAAATGTTGCAATAAATCATCGTAGTTTAAAGGTGTTGTGTTGTTTGGCATAATTGGGACTCATGTATTTAAAAAAAATCTACCCAGAGGTTCACATTATCTCTGCAATAAATGCAGAGCAAGAGGTCTTTCTGGGTTTGTTCTGTAGGGAATCTAACCCAGAAAAATAAAAAAGTCAAGAGGTTATTGACATTTTTGTTAAAAACTCACTTTGATAACTTTTCTATTTTTTAATCCATTAGCTTTTCCAATCTCTGCTTTCAGATATGAAATATATTCTCTCAGCTTAGAGGAATCGGCTTGAGCGTATGAAGTAGAGCCGACACCCTCAACATTAACGCTAACGGTGCGTGCTCCAATCATTAACTCATGATAGGCCTGTTCCGCTTCCTCAAGCTGTTTTTGTAAAGTTTCAATTTTTGTCATCTTAAATCCTTATAAATACGGGTCTTGTGCCTTGACTATGTTGGGAGAAAAGTTAATTTTAGGCTTTTTCTTTGTCGGTATCTCTGCTGTTTCCTGTTTTTCTGGAATTAGGGCTTTTTCCAGATTACGCCACTTTGTTTCTGAAAACTGTTCTATACCAAAACTGATACTGGCCGCCCGTGCATAAACTCTGCAATCCAAAGCCTCGTTACGTTCTCTTGTTTTTTGCCATTCTCTTTTTTGATAACCTCGGACAACTTTTGTAACCAACTGTTCAGCCGTCAACTGCTTAAAATATTCGCTGTCATATTTAGGAAAATGGCAATATCCGGCTGGAAAGCTCTCATCTTCATTTTGAGTCAACCGTAAAAATTGATATAATTCCGATTTAAGAATGGAAGTTCCGACTGTCCAAACCTTAGCCCCTCGGCGAAGTTTTTTACCATTGATGTTAAGGTCAACCTTTGTCGGAAGCCCTAACGGTGTAACGCCGCTGTCTGTTCCTTTGACTGCCATTGCAAAATTCAGCGGTTGTTTGCGCACCCAATTATAAACCTGTTGCGTAGCAAAACCGCTGTCAATGGCAAAACGGGAAATTGGCAGCATAGCACCAAACGAATGTTCAAAATAACGCCGGGAAAAATCTGTCAGCTCATTCCAAACATCCTCTCTAGCGGTATCGCCGTTTATAATAAAGTAGCCCACCGACCAGCTTTCGCGGTTTCTTCCCCATGCAACAACCTCACATTCTATACGGTCTTTTTGAACATCCGCACCGGCGGTTAAGAATAAACCACCGCTGGGGACGATTTCTTGTTGATAGTCTTCTCGCTTGTCAAAGAGAAGCTGCCATTCCGGAGCTTCGCCTTTTTCAAGCCAAGTTTCGCCCAAAACAGTATTAACCCAGACTTTCAACAGATTATCCTTGTTTTTAGCGTCTAAAAACTGTTTAACAGCGTCAGCCCATGAAAACCAACCAACCGGCGAATATAAAGAAGATAAATGGAAGCCGGCGATTTTACTGCTCGGATTGGATTTTTCCCATACGCCGTTTTCCAACATCCACGTTTTTAGATGTTCCTCAATGATACCGCCACAATGTTCGCAAATATATACAGCCGTTTGTGGGGTATTATTTTCCCAATGAATTTGTTTCCATTTGAGCGACTGCCTTTTATTGCAATAAGGACACGGTACCATATAATGACGTTGGTCTGATTGCTCGTATTCATATTCTATCCGGCTTACGCTTTGGATTGTCGGCGTGGAAACCATAAAAATTTTACGGCGGTTAAAGGTGCTTGTTCGTTTAATAGCCAAATTGACAGGATCACCTTCGCCCTCGACATCTCCTTTATATGCATCTATCTCATCAAGAAAAATATATCGAACCGGCATAGAACGCAAGCCAATGGCTGAGTTTGCACCTGTTAAAACCAATACACCACCTTGAAACTCTTTCATTAAGGTTGTATTGCTGGCATCCTTAGAACGGCGGTCGCTGATAACGCCTTTTAATTCAGGAATTGCTGCAAACATCGGATCTATACGGGTTTTGGAAGTCCTTTTTGCTCCGTCCACGGTTGGCATAACCAACATAACGGGCCCCGGGGATAAATGCACGATATAACCCAAAAAGTTATTTCCAACCTCTGTTCCTCCAATTTGTGCACCTTTCATAAAAACAACACGTTCAATTCCAGAATATGGAGAAAGACAATCCATAATCTCTTTTAAATAAGGCGTTCGTGATGTTCGCCATTTCCCCGGTTCTGCCGAAGCTTTTTGTGAAAGAACTCTGTATTTATCAGCCCATTCCGATATATTTAAGAGCGGGTCTGGCTTTAATCCTGCGTTAAAACCCTCGTTATAAATGGTAAATGCATCAGCCACTTTCTAATATTTCCTCGATAATCTGACGTATTTCTTTGGTTAAAATCTCGTGTATGCGATTGGTATCAGTTTCTTTTGCAAGGATTGACGCCACACGGTCGGGAATATTTAAGAAGGCATCACGCACCATTCGTCCTTTATTAAAGGCGGCTATCCTCACACCATCTGCCGAAACCAAAGATTTTTCAGCCTCTTTGTTTTTCGTTTCAAGATATTTGACTTTTTCAATTTCGCTTTTTATGCGGGTTTTTAAGAGTACCGTTGATAAATTGCTGAGAGCGTCCATTCCATCTGTGGCACTTTTACTTGTTTTCATGGGTTGACGAATAGCGGCGATGGCCATATCAGCGGCTTCTTCGTTTACTTTTCCGTTATGGAGCTTTATTGTTCCATTATTTACTAACTTATTTACATATTGTCGGGTAAAATTATGTTTTCTCCCCCAAGCTGCCTGCGTGATGTATGCCATAACTTACTAAACTTCTTTTTGATATACCGATGAAAAACATTGCAACCCTATATGATTATATTATAATGCAGGTATGAAAATAAAATTTGTTACAGAAAACGCCAAAGTTACGGGATTTAGGTACTTTTGGCTAAAATACATAAGAGGTTTTGACCCGACTGTTCATTGTGCAAAGTGCTTAATTGGCGATTATTCGCAAAAAGTTAGCCTTAAAATGCCTGTGAACACCGAGATTGAACTCAATGAGTTTTCTGATTTCAAGTGTTTATATTTATGTGGTGTTATTGGTTACCGAAACAATCTCCACATTCCCTTTGTTCCAAGCGATAACGAAAACGACATCATTACCGCTGAAACATACAGGGGCGATAAAGTTATCATAATTGGGGCAAAACGTTTACCTATCCCACCGTTAGAAAATGGTTATAATGGTTTATCTCGAGCTTTCACATCTTGCCGTAATTATCAATTTGGAGTTAGTTACCTTTTGCCAATGCAAGGCGATAAGCCTTTATGACATCGGCACTTCTGCCTATTGGTTTGCCGTCAGGATGTAACATTTCAAATTCCCGAGTGATAGATTCTTCAATGGCCTGTTGGGGCAAAACAATATTTTTTACTCCAGACATACACCAAACCCCTGGATTATGACGTTCAAGTTTTGCCTCGGTTGTGTTTATATATCTACGCCCCAAAGCAATAGCTTCTTTTTGCCGGTGAAACTTTTGATAAAACCAATGTCCTTTTCGGAATAATGCAGAAAATCCATCATCATCCAAAAATTCGATGTAGCGGTGAGATTTTGCCTCTCCGGCATAAGTCGTCCGGTCTTGCATATCAATTTTTTCTCTGGCTCTACCGGAAAAATAGATTTTGCCGCCCATTCGGCACATTGCATTAACCACCGTCAACACATCGTTTTCAGCAGTCATACTATCTACCGAGTTAAGAACATAGTCGCAGATGACAATATCAAATAAGCCTTTGGTTTCCAGTTGCTCGCAAAGATTATCAATCATTTTGTGAACCATTGTCGAATCAATGAAATTGCCTTTGCGGTAAAACAGCTCAACGCCATGAATGTCATAGCCTTTTTTGCGGAGCTTTTTCACATAATCGGCTTGCCCACAACCAAAGTCCAAAATCCGCTCTCCTTTTTTGTAGTTTGGAATTAAACTTTTTTCATAAGTTGGAGAGGCATTAAACGGTTTTTCGACTTCTTCATCATTTCTCAAGCGGAATTTTTGAGCGAAAGTCTGAATAAATGTCGTTTTTTCCAGATGTTCATAAGAGAATTTTCCATACTTTTTATTTAGAAATTCTGCGGCAATTTTAGCTTTATCGTTTGGAATGCGATAAACTCGTGCCGGAATTCCCATTGCGCGACAAGCCAAAACATATTGTCCGGCATGGATAACCTTGCCGGCTTGCGTTGCCACACAGGCTCCCCAATTACCATACTTGATTATGAGCTTGCATATTTCATTACGAACATTTGCCATTTTGGCTCGCATATTACCACGGAGCTTAATCGGTGGTACCATTTCAAAACCAAGATTTTCACTTTTGCCAACCCAAGCTCGTTCATCGCCGCTGTCAAAATCGGTACCGTTGTGCAGTTGATTAAAGCGAATTTCATCGGTTTGGTTAATATTTTCCGGCAAAAGATATACCGGTGCTTTATCAATTCCAGCGGCCAACAAGGCTTTTGTCCTTTGGTGTCCGGCAACAATCAAATTTCCCGAAACAATAATGGGTTTGACAATTCCCAGAGTTTTTATTGAAGCTCTTAATGTTTTGAGTGATTCTTCGTCTATTTGCCGTGGGTTATAATCTGCGCCGACTAAATCTTTGATGGGATAATCTAATTCTAACATTTGGGTAATAAAACCTTTGCTACAAAGCCATAACGAACGCCGTTTTCTTTTACAAAATTCTCGTAAGCATCAACCAAGCTCTGATATTCTTCTTCCGAAATATGGATTTTGTAACTGCCAAACGACAAGAATTTATTTGTTTGCGTTTTTTCTTCCTTTTCGCCTTCCAATGGATCCAAAAGTTCGTTGTCGTTATCTAACTTAAGAATATCATTGAGAAAATCATCATCAAAACCGGTAATTTCCAAATCAAGGCCATCATCAAGAATTAATTGCAACTGTTCTGATAATTTGTTTGTATCCCAACCGGCATTTAGAGCAATCTGGTTTTCAGAAATACATAAGCGTGCTTTTTGTGCCGGATTGAGACCGCGGATAATCATAACCGGCACTTCTTCAACGCCTAACATTTCTCCGGCGGCTTTACGTCCGTGTCCTGCCAAAATCATATCGTTTTCATCAATAAGCATTGGCGCAGTCCAGCCGTTTTCCATCATAGAATTGGCAATTTGCATAATCTGTTCTTTGTTATGCGTGCGGGCATTTCCCTCATATTCCTTTAAATCTGCCAGTTTGCGGCGACTGTATTCAAGATTTGTGTTTACTTCAACTTTTTCCATTGGTTTACATCCTTATTCGCAAAATGGCGGTTTTCCTAGAAAAACCGCCAAAATTGTCAACTTATTTAGAGAGTTTGGTTTATAACTTTATATATTTGATTCAAAATAATATTTTTTATGCGTATTGTCGGTACAACAGGACTCAAATGCCTGAAAATCCAAGAAAGAAGATAAAAAATGTCAACCGTGTCAACCAAAATTTTCGGGCTGTCGGCTTAAAATATGCCGCACTTGAGCCACCCCTATAGGGTCAAAAGTCCAGAAGGACCCAGAGAATATTGGAGAGATTTTACGCATAAAAAAATGAGAGAAGATGTATTCCGACACCTTTTCTCATCATATCTAAATATTAACGGAAAACTTTTGAAAATGTCCATACAAAAAATCAGCGTATCAGAAAGAATAAGTTTTTTATAGTTTAATACAGTTCCATACAATAAGAGATTGTCAATAATCAAATCTGGTCAATCTTTTCATTCAAATAATCTAAAGCCTTATTCAGTTTTTCATTTCCGGAGCTTTTAGATATTCCCAGCGCGGTGCAAATAAATTTCCATGATTTTCGCTGTGCTTTATACCAAATCAGTTTTCTTTCAAACTCCGTTAATAGCGGTGTCCAGCTTAATACTTCATCTAATCTTGATAATTGTTCCGGTGAAGGACATAATCTTATTGGGCGTTTTTCCTGCTGTAAAATTTCTAGTGGCGTATAAATTATGTCAGGCCACGCAGCTTTACAGCCTGGTATCAAAACAGGCGGTAACCGCTTAGCAATATAAACAGCTTCTTCAAAACGTTCCAAAAGTTCTTTTCTGGACATTCTAACCATGGCCACGCTCCTTTGCTATTTTATCCAATGTTTCATCAAACTTATCAAACAAGCCAAGTTCAACTGCTTTTCGATACTGAATTCCTCGAAGTTGAATACCGTCATTGCGGTAGCTGTGTTCAAGCTCCATATATTCCCGTTCACCAATTTTCATTTTGAGCAAATCGTTAATTGTGTAATAGAGGGCAGCTTTATAGATTGGTAATGTGTATTTACATTTATTGAGGCGAATATCACGACGCATAAATTCTACTTCAAGGCATACACCGGTAAAATGCGTCTGAGATGATTTATTTTGAACACAGTCTTTTTGCTGATCGCTGAGTTCTGCCAAAATATGAGCCAATTTTGGAAATGTCGCCACTTTCTTATATTTGAAAAGATTATAGCAGGCTTGCTTTAATTGGGTTTCTGAATAATCCCCAAGTTCCTTAATCCATTGTTCAATAATTTTTTCAGGTTCTTGCCCGTCTTTTGGTTTGTTCAGCCATACTGGCTCTCCGTACAAATCGTACAGAATTTCGAACACACAATTCATAACTTTGTGTTTTTTATTTAGCATATCAACTACTGACATTATGCTATCCCCTTGGATTTCAACAAATCCGCAAAGCTCATTTTCTTTGATACAACCGGTTTTTGAGAACTTTTTGATAAAATATCCGAATGTAATGAGGATATTTTAGTTTTTAAATTCTTATCTTCTTGAGTCGTGGACACTGGCCGGACTCTTTGTTGGCTATTAGATGGACTTTCGGCGGACTTTGGGTTGGTCGGTTGTTTGGCTTTTGGTTGGACATTTTCAGCAGAAAGATTTTGAAAACAGCTATAATTTTCAACAGTTATCAGCGAATACTGGTTGGTCGTTTTGATGGTTATAACACCGGACATTTTGAGTTTATCCAAAGCCGTTCGTATTTGGCGTTCACTTAACCTTAATGTTTGTGCAAGCTCCATTCTGCCGGTTATGATTTGACCGCGTTTTACATCAATATTGCGCCACCGCTTGTCTTCATAATTAGCCGTTAGCAAAAGGTGCATAAACACACGAAAGGTATTTGCATCGCCATACCATTCCCATTCTGTAATTTTTCTGTGAAGTTTTATCCAACCGCTCATAGCAATTACGCAGATAACAGAGATTGCTTGTTTTCTGCCGTATTTTGGGCTTTTCTCTTATTCTCAAAAGCGATAATACTGTCTAAGGAGTATAATATCTTACGCCCAATCCTTATAAATTCGGGGCCGAATCCTTGAGTACGCCAATGTTCTATTGTATTTGGGTTGATTTTCCAACGCTTAGAAAGCTCTTTTGTTGTTAGATAAACATTTGTATTGGTATTGTTCATAATTCCCTCTTAAAATTTTGTTGTGATTACAGCAAAATTTTGGGAGAGATATTTTTGATTTTACAGTCGGATAGGTATGAAGCTGTATATGATAGAATCGGATATAAGGCAGAGTTAAGCATTCAAACTGTTTTGATAAGTGAAAAACAGTCGGATTTATGTCCGAGTTAAATTCAGACTTTAAGGGTTAGCTATTTGTGGACAACTTTTCTAAAGACAAACTGTAATAACCTTTTGCTCGATATTTTATTCGGGGTAATATTGGATGAGATTTAAATAAATCTTTTAAATGTTGTGTTCTCGCACCGCTATCTATTAACAAATTCTTTCCTAAAAGCCAAGGGTTGGGAGATTGTGCTGCTTTATGCAGTTCTCGAATTATTTTTGCCTGGATGTGTCCGAAAGAATAAAGAGTATTTCCAATATAAAAAAAATCGCAATCCTTATTGACTGCGATTTCTGATGATGAGGCATTATTATTCCATAATGGGAGTTCTTGTTCTTCATATTTTAATTGGTATTTTTCTTCAAATTGTTTTAAATCGCAAAGAAGAATCATCAAATCTACCTTTTTTATTGTTATTTTCTCTGGAAAAACTAATTTTTCTCTTTTGGTATCATCGCTGGAAATGAATTCGCTAACTTGCCGTTTATAGTGACGGAATAAAATATGGCAATCTTCAGGCGTTATACGTTTACAACCGGTATATTCATATATTTCTTGAGAATTATGAGGAAATTTGTTTAAAAGCATATTTGAAGTAAGTTTTACAGAACAAACTTTAATATGGGCATTAAGAAGACCATTCTCTATACAATATTCGACATCTTTAGTTTGTCTATGCCATCTTGCGGAAACTTCACTTAAAGAAAAATACATTTTAGTGGGAAAAGCCATATTCGTCCTTTCTTTTGTAACATTTTAAATTATTGGTTACAACCCATCATAAAGTTGGTCTTCTTGAAATTCAATCATAAAATGCTAAAAACAACTTTTAAACAACCCATGCTTGTATATAGCTTTACCGCTCACACGAATTTGAAAGAAAGTATATATATTTCAATGGGTTCAGAGTATATGTCTGTAGATTTCACTCATCCCAAAAAATATATGGGTAAAATTTATTTATCCCAGATAAAACAAAACCCCTGGAAAACCAAGGGATTAAATGGTGCCAACAGAGAGACTCGAACTCCCGACCCACTGATTACAAATCAGTAGCTCTACCAACTGAGCTATGTTGGCAACCAACTGAAGCTCCTTATATAGTGTACATTTTTGAATGTCAATAACTTTTTTGTTGTTTGTTTATATTTTTTATTGTTGCGTAAAAATGTATGGTTTTGATATGGTAGTATATAATTTTAGACCAATCTTAAATTCTATAGATTATTATGGAATATAGTGAAATGACGGAGATGAAATTGGAGTTAACTTTAGATAAATATGTAAATACTTATAATCAAATACGATTTGATAAGATAGAAAAGTTAATCAACGAACCGCACGAACTATTATCTTATTTAGGTGTATCTGCTACAATTAATAATATAGAAGACTTGAAAAATGATATGGAAAATCTAATTCACACTTTTTTATATGATGAGGACGGAGAGGACATAGCTCAATTACAACAAATGAAAGAGGAATTAGAATTTCGTAATCTTATCGAAAATGAAGATAATCTACAACAGAGATCAATATTACAATATATTTTTGATTGTTTCAGAGGCTATATAACTAAATACAATAATCAAAAGGTTAATCCTTTGTTATTATATAAAATAAAATCTTTTGATTCTCCAGCTTGGCATAACATTCTTGAGTTGGCATATATCATCATAAAAAAATATCCAATGTATACATATAATCAAATTTCCGAGGTTACACGAAATGTAGCTTTAGCGATAAAGGAATTAAAGGGTTATAAATTCGAAATTACATATAAATCTAGCAAATTCATCCAACTTCCAGATAAAGAAATTGTTAAAGAAATCGAAAATCTTATTTCTTGTTTAGGTGGTTTAGGTGTAACAGAAATATGCGTTCGGCAATTAAATAAATCATATAATGAAAAATTGGATTACATTATTATTCCTCAAATTACAAGCACTATACCAAGTAAACGCCCAGCAAGAATTTGTTGGCTTTATTTACTAAATTTATCGCTTAAGCATTTAAATGATGTACCTAAACAGCTAACACCTATAAGGCAAAATATATTATGGAAGAAGCTACAAAACATCGTACGAGCATATATTGCCTGTTATAATTTAGAAATCTACTATCCTTTAATATTTATTGAACCCGATAATTATCTTGATTTTATCTCAAGGACAACTCTTTTTAATTTTGTTTTCAATCCAAGACAGTTATCTTTTGAGCAATTTAACTGCTTTATTGATGAATTATTTAGGTGGGTAATCATAGAAAACAGTGATGTATATGCAAAAATACAAGAAGTTAAAGAGTTAGCTAATTTTATCATCACTAAAAAAACAAATGGAATTGTAATATTTAATAAAAATGAATTATCATTTTTAGAAAGTATTGATGAGTATATAATAGATGCTGATAAAATTAATAAAGATTATAAAGATCCTAATGATAGCACTTTCCAATTTTCTAAATCTATATATTGCAGACCGTTTATTCGATTAAAGAATAATAGTTTGCTTTTTCTAAATCAGAATATTGCACTATACGCACTTTTTGAAAATATTTATTCTATAGTTCGAGAAAAATTAAACAATAGAGAAGACCCTCTTTATGTTTCAAAAAAACTTGGACATGAAAGTGAAGAATTGATTTTTAATAAATTAGAAACATTATCTTATACAGATGAAAATTTCATATTAAAAAATGCTGAGTACAAAATATCTAAAGATATAAGAAAAGAATTAAATGTTAAAAAAAAACTTGGTGAAATTGATTGTCTTATTGGAACAAAAGATTGTTTACTTATTATGCAGATAAAAAATAAGCCTATTACGACAAATGCGGCATTAGGAAATAATGTAAATATTTTGTCTGATTTAAGTATGTCTATGGTCAATGCTTTAGAACAACTTACCTGGGACGATTTTATCATTCATAAAAATGGCTATTTTGAATTAACCAACGGAACTAGAATCTATAAAAATAATAGAAGAATAATAAAATGTATCGTATCTCTATTTGATTATCAAGGATTACAAGAACCTCAATTAGTAAGTGCTTCTTGTCGCTTTTTTGCACATAATATACATTTTAATCTTAAAACAGAAGAAATGTATAATGATAGTTTTGCTAATGTAATATCCAAATTTGAAAAGGATTTTTCAAATCTAAATGAGAGCATTGAAAATATTTCTACTATTTTCTCAAAATTAGTTGAAATTAATAAAAATAAAGAACGAGAAATAGATACGATATTTTTGAATATTCCATTTTTAATTACCATGATTAACAGAGAAAGTAGCATCAACGACTTTGTAGAAATGATAGTAAAGTTTATGCACACTAATTATGGAACCCACAATCTCTATGCAACATATAATATTTTTATGAAACTATTTCATAAATCATAAAAATATGAATATCAAATGAATGAAACGAATACATTTAAAGCTCATTTTAAGTGATTTATTGTGGTTAACTCCAGAGAAACAGTGGAAATTATTTTATATACTATTTTACTATATAAATATAGTTTTGTGTTATTATACAAAACGCGAAATAAATAATATTTTGAAAGAACTTGAACTATGGCATATAGAAATAAAACTTATGTTGCTTTTGATGGTGATAATGATATGCACTGTTATAACCTAATGAAAGCATGGAAACAGAATGATAATACAGAATTTAACTTTTATGATGCTCACGATATAAATACGGCAAGAGATACTAGTACAGAAGAAACGATAAAATGTCGCCTTCGGGAGCGAATGGCTAATAGTAAAGTGTTTGTTTTACTCGTTGGTGAGCATACTCAATATTTATATAAATTTGTTCGTTGGGAAATAGAGGAGGCTATAAGGCGTGATTTACCAATTATTGTAGTTAATCTAAATGGAAAAAGGCAATTCGACGAAGATAGATGCCCGCCCATTTTAAAAGATAAGTTAGCTGTTCATGTAGATTTTTCTCCAAAAATTATGCAATATGCGCTAGAAAATTGGCCTGCAGAATACAAGAGACTAAAAAATGAAGAAAAAACGGGACCAAGATATTATAACGATGCTGCCTATACTTGGGCTAAATAATATGATAAAAAAAGTAGACCTCTTTGATAAGTTAATATTAAAACAATTTGCCGAAATTGTTTCTGTAATCTCTACATTGGAAGCTCTTCTTTTACTCGGAGTAAATTATCAAATCTCCCAGCCTTTAGTAGCTATAGGTGTGAATTTACTCCTTTTGATCATGGTATATGTTGCTATTTGGTGGCACGCAAACAAATTAAAAAAAATTTCTATTACTGCTAATAAGTCGACAATAGAAATTTGCTTTGGCGATATTTTTGATGAAAAAGATTTTAAAGTCATAGCTTTTAATGAATATTTTGACACAATAGTTGATGATGTTATCATTTCAAGTACATCTCTTAATGGAATATATTTGAATAAGTTAAAGACTGATACAATAAAAAAATTGGATAAAGATATCGAGAGCGATGCTCATTTAAAAGACAACATCTTTGAAAAAAATACAGAGAGAAAAAAAGGTAAAAAAATTAAATATATTTTAGGAACAATATTTAAAAATGACCAATTTTTATTAACTGCCTTTTCTCATTTTGATAAGGACAATAGAGCTTATTTATCTATGGCTGATTTTATTGGATGCTTGTTAAAATTCTGGGATGAAGTGGATATTAAAAATTCAGGACATTCTATTTCACTTCCTCTTTTAGGGAGCGGAATAACACGTTTAAAAGAATATATTGAAATTACAGATCAAGAAATCTTGGAAATCATATTATGGACATTTTTTGTTAGCCGAATAAAAATAACACATCCAGCAAAATTGCGTATTATCTTGTCACCAAGTAAAATAGAAAAAATCAATTTGTATAAAATCCAATCACTTTTTAATAAAAAGAACTAATATGACAACAGAAACAAAACAAGACTATCGTAATGGAAATTATGTAGCTTTTTATGTAAAAGAACCTTTTGATTCTTGTAATTTAGAGGCAAACTCCACTAAAGATTTTGTATCATATAGGCTACTGCAAGCATGGAAAGAAAAAGATTCAACATTCCCCTTCATTGATTCTCATAACAAAACATATAATGTAAGAGATGATAGTGATTGGGAAACAACGCTTAAGCCGCGTTTGCATGAAAGATTAAAAAAATCAAAAAATATAATCTTATTTTTAAGTTCTGTAACTATAGAAAGCAGAGCTCTAAAAGAAGAAATTGAATATGGCATAAACATATTGGAACTTCCAGTTATCGTCGTTTATCCGGAATATAGTGAAAAATCTGATATTGTTACCAATGGAAGTATAAAAGAGAATATAAAAAAATTATGGGATTTATTGCCTGTTTTTAAAAATAATATGGCGAAAGTTCCAACAATCCATGTTCCGATGAAAAAAGAACTCATAAAAGTAGCCTTAGAAAATGATGATTTCAAAGTACAGACAAAAAAAGAAAATGGTATTTTTATCTACAATATTAAACAATTCAAGTGAGTGCCGAGTGAGTGAAGTACATACAGTTAGCGATTCCAATGTGCAGTTTAAATGTGTTTAAAATTTTGAAAAATTGCTTGTAACCTTTGCCGGCTAACGATTTTTCATTTAAAAACAATAAGCTAATATTACATAGAATCAATAACTTAGTAGATTTGTAATCAGTGGGTCGGGAGTTCAAGTCTCTCTGTCGGCACCAGCATTTTTACAGTATTTCTCAGTGCTCTTTAGCTTTTCTCCCCTCTTCGAATTCTGTATCCTTTCATTTACAGGGCTCAAATAGTCTTTTTGGGTTTAGGAGTGATTTTTTACAGATAAGGTTATATCAAAGAACTTTTGTACTTTGTTGTTTCCTCTGTAATAATCGTCTATCCAGGAAAAAATAAATTCTTCAAGTTTTCCTTTTGTATCATCGCCCATTTTTCTAAATTTTTCATAACTTTGAGCAAATAATCGATGTTTTCCCTCAGTATTTTCCTTTAATTCAACCCACAGATAGGTATTATTTTCAAAAGGAATATTAACTCCGTATACACCGTTTTTATGGCTTCTTTTAAATGGAACTTTCTCATCTTCATTAAAAACTAAATTTTCTTCAAGAATTTCTATATTTTCAAAACTCATAAGGTCAACATACGCAAGATTTGTGATTACAGTAGCTTCAAGCATAAAGCTTAAAGAATTTCCAACTTTTTTTCCTAATGTTTCCATTCCTTTTTCAAGCTCTTTTGAAAAATCCACCGAGCTTTCTGATATTACAATCTCATCATCAGAAACCTCTTTTATAGTTATTTCGTCAGAACTTGCAGTATCATTTATTATTATTTTTTTTTCTTCATTGTATGGTGTACCATCGTGATTAAATCTTAGCTCTTCTATAGTCTGTCCATTTTTTATTTTGGCTTTCAGCTGTGGATTTCCGTTTTCATAATAAACTTCATAAACTCCGTCTAAGTCATTATTTTTAAATTCTTGTCTTGTCCATACATTTCCATTTTTATAATAATCTTCTTTTAGGCCATTAAGCTCTCCATCTTTATAGTTTATTATTGTTTCTAAAGTGCCATCTTCTAAATAAGATTTCCATTCGCCGTCCTGTAGGCTGTTTTTATAACTTCCTGAAAGTCTTATATTTTTATTTTCGTGATATTCTTTAAAATCTCCGTTCATCTCGCCGTTTTTATAAATTACTTCTCCTTGAAGATTTCCGTTTGGATAGTATGCTTTAAATTCTCCCTCAAGAACTCCGTTTTTATAATTTGCTGATACTCTTAATTTTCCTGTATCGTTATAAAATTGTTCTGTAAGTCCGTCTCTTTCTCCATCTTTAAAAGTACCACTGTCAATAAGAATACCATCTTCTGTGTACATTTGGAACAGGCCGTGTTGTTCACCATTTTTCCAATGTCCAACTTCTTTAATGTTATTTTTATAATAAATGACATTAAGACCGTCCAGTTCACCATTTTTGTAAGAGTATATATCAAGATAGTCCCCGCCGGTCCTTTGGGTTCTTCCGTTAAAAGGCATGCCGCTGTCGTCGCAAAGTTTTCCATTTATGTTTCTTAATTGTTTATTTTCCTCAACAGCAGGAAGATATTTAAAAAATGAATATCTGTTGCTATAAAAATAGCTTCCCAAACAGGATGCCGTTAACAAAATCAAGGCCAATGTTATTTTCTTTTTCATTCCCGTCTTCTTTCTAATAAAACTTTTAATTTATTTTTACTGTTCTTTTTTCAATAAATCTATCGTTTAAAATATAATTTCACAATAATATAGAGATAAGATAAAATTAAAAGCCGATTAAGAAAAACAGCCTTGCTGCCGGAGGTATGGCAGGAACTGTATGCCGTCTTGTGGAAAAAGCTGGCGGCAACATTGTCTGCTTTATGTTCTGACTGGAGTTGGCAGGCCAGTCTATGCAGGCGCGGATATCGGTTCCTGTTGTCAGTCTGATAAAATGTTGATATTTTTTTTTTATAACAGATGTTTTTTTTCACAACAGGTAAAATAAAGTGTTGACATTTCAGATATATGAAAATAAACTCACCCCCAGTTTGTTAAAAATGGAAGAATAAAGGTTCTGTTTGTATGACAGCCGTAATGGGCATATATTTGTTTAAGTTCGCTTTCAGAAGATATGGTCTGAAAGCTGCTTGTGCATCGCTCGTTCTTCCCCTCATTATGATTGCTATTCTCCTTATTAGCCTCTGGCTCTAAGTGCTTTTTGCTTAAGCTTAAAGCCCGGACACTTAGAGGTATGATTTCAGGGCTTTAAGGTATCAACAGGAAAATAGCCAATCTTTTTTAATTAATGAGGAAACAATGTCAAAATCAAGCAATGGGTATGGTGCCGGGGAAGAAAACGGCACAAAAGTAAAAGAACCGGAAACGGTAACAGCGGCAAAAAATGCATTTAACCAATATTTTGAAATGGCTGGCCGCAAAAGCTTTAAGCAGTTTTACTATGACTGGCATATCGATGCCATGATAGAGCCGTTTGCCGAGCTCGCAGACTATTTCAGCCGTCGGTATCCCATTGATACGGCAGCGCACTTCGACCGCTTTGTCAGGGATTTTTGCGACAGCGTCAATACGTATAATATTGACTGCGAAAAGTTTTGTTCGGTCAAATCCGGTATTCGCCATAAAGACAAAGAACTTTCGGATATAATTGATAAGATTGAAACGTTCAGCTTTGAATTTCGGCAGTTTTCATATAGCTTTATGACCGAAAAGGATTATGTCGCCGAATTCGGTCAGTGGACGTTCAAGCCGAATTATCCGTATTCTCATATGCATGGCCTGGCCGTTTCCGTTGATATCTTAAACAAAATTTCCGAACATTATAATTCTTTTGAAAATAGAAGCGTTGCCGAAAAAACGCGTTATGTTGTCGACAATTATCTGCGTACTAATATTGCATCGGATTATCGTTATAAAGCCCGGTATTCCTATAGCGCACGCAAGGCGGCAGTAAGAGGTTTTGTCAGCTTGCGCAACCGGATGAGCACGGAATATAAAACCGGGCTGTATCGTGATTATACGGATTTGTTTCAGATTGAAACCCGTACGCCGACACCGTTTGGAAAATATCGCCCCAACGGATTTGAACTGGAATTTTATGTTCCTGAAGAATATGGCGATTATTCCAAATTAATCAGTTACCTGAAAGAAAAACACGGTTGGAAAACAGTTTATACGACCAACAAAAATCCTGATGTTTATAATGACGGCCAGTCAGCCGGAGTAATTGAGCGCGATGAAAGCCTGGCCGCGATGAACGGGCTTGCACCGGTAGAATACGCGTCCCGTATTATGAAATCAAAAGCCGATGAGGCCGAATGCCTGAAAATTATGGATTCGTTTGACCAGGGGCATGCCAATGTCCATTGTTCCCTGCACCAGCATGTTTCGGCGGAAGGGTTTGATTTAAATACCTATAAGCGTTTGGTTAAGCGTATGATGAACCACGAAGACGCCATCGTCAGCAACTTTGCCGCGCCGGAACGCCGCAACAACAAACTGCTGTACGCCACTTATATCAGCCGCAATCTTAGTTCCAATGGCAAACGAGACTACCCGTTTTTATGCGTAATGACGGACTTGTGCGACAATCTGAATGAGTTGCGTGAGATGGTGGGCTTTGGCCATAAATACAAGACCTTGAATATTATGCCGTCCAAGACTGTGGAGTTTCGCTATATGAATGCTAACTTTAACCGTCGTTATGTAGAGGCTTTTCTGCAGTTTAACCGCGATTTTGTCAACAGTGCGGTTAATAATGACGGAACGCATATTAATCGCCCGCTGGCCAACAAGTTTAACTGGATGCAGAATGCAGCCGTTGACGACAAAACGGTCTTGAAACCTTTAAGCTACTATTATCAGAAGGCGTATGATCAGTTCCGTCCGGAGAAAAAGGTTGACCCGCATACGATTTATGAAGAAAACGTTTACGCGCGTCATGTGGCTGATGCCATCAATGCAACCGGAAAATTCGGATATTACAACAGTTGGTTTTTAAAGAGGGTAAGAGATGCAAGAGCAAAATAAAGTATTTGATGTCATTAATCCGGACAGCGCCCGCCCGTTGATTTTAACCTGCGAACACGCTTCGGCGGCAATTCCGTCCGGATATGATAATCTGGGGCTTTCTCCGATATGGCTGGATACGCATATTGCCAGAGACAAAGGCTGTCGGGAATTGACGGAAACATTGGCGCAAAAACTCGGTTGTACGGCATTTCTGGCCGGATATTCCCGTCTGTTTGTAGATTATAACCGCCGTGAAACTGAAGCAAGCCTGATTGTTGACGAAAGCGACAAAGTCATTATTCCGGGTAATCAGAATTTAAGCGATGCCGAGCGGAAATATCGGATTGAAAATTATCATCGTCCGTATTACCATGCAATTATGGCTAAGATTGAAAGCCTGAGGCAGCAGGGGGTAACGCCGCGGATTTTTTCCGTCCATGGCTTTACGCCTCAGCTGCGGGGAGGGAGCTTTCGTCCTTGGAATGCCGGGATTTTGTATGTAACCCCCAACGCCTTTGCGGAGAAGCTTCTGCGTGGACTTCGGAATTTGCCGGAGTTAAAGGTTGATGCCAACGTGCCTTATGATATGCGCCGGTACAACACGGGCGCCGCAGCCATTTGCGGCGAGGATATCGGGCTCGAAAATGCCGTTATAGAAATTCGCGATTCCGAGTTTGATGATATGGCTGCCGGAGTGGCAAAATGGGGAAATATTTTATACGATATCCTAAATTGACAAAAAAAGCTGGACTTTCATGATAAATTATGTTACCTTAATAGCAGAAAACTATTAAAAACATATAGATATGAAGGCAAAAATTTTTATCATGACCTTGTTGGTTATGATACTCTCGGCAGTTCAAGGTTACGCGCAGAGAGAAAACAGAGGCAACACGCGCAGTCGTGCAAGAGTGGAACGTCCGCAGCGTAGTACGGTTCGCCCGTCCCGCACTCCGGCACCTCGTCGGTCTCCGGCAATTACCGGTCGCTCGTCAGCACGGCCGTCAGTATCAAGCCGCAGGGCACCGTCATCCCGGTTCGTGCGCAATACGGCACCGCAGCGGGAAACGCCCCGGCGTTCTGCCGTAACGTCACGGAGGGAACGGACAGGGATAATATCCCGCCGTTCGGGTACGCCGCAGGAGAGGCACGGAATAGCACCGCGCCGTCCGGCATCGTCTTCACGAAATCCCGGTATTTCATCCAGACGCCCACCGGCTCCGTCGCATGCAGCTCCGCGCCATCGTCCGCCTGCACCGCGCCGCGGTCATATGCCTCCGCCGCCGCATCGTCCGTGGCGTCCGGTTTTCGGGCATCATCACGGTTATTTGCACCATCACCATCATTGCTATTTCAATAGTTGGTATTGGTACACATGGGGCGGGTATCATAACCGTTTTATCTGTCACCGGTTGTATCATAACAGGTTTTTTGACAGCCTGCTCGGGTACTATATCTGGGGTGCGATAAACGCGCCGACAAAGCTTGAGATAGGAAATATGATATTGACAAGATATAACAATACGTTGAAAGTCCAGGTTGGAAACAGTGTGTCGTATCTTGATTTATATCGTTACCAGACAGTCAGCTATCTGGCCGGCTATACAAGCATTGAAGTGACGACCGGAAACGGCAGTGCATTGGTTCGTTTTTACGACGATTACGGCAATGAGGCGACATATCGTCTGTAAGGCATACTTGCTTTACGAGGCCGTATTTTGCTGATAATTGTCGGTAATGCAAAAGAAAAAGGGGGCTTCGGCTCCCTTTTTTACGTGAAAAAGTAAAATGAGACATGGTAAGATATTGAAATGAAATAAGTTTTAGTAAGACGGAAGAAAAATCGGACGATTCGGAAAGCGAAATTTGAAAAATAATGCAATTTTTGCAAATTTTGCTTAACCGTCCATCCGAAAAATATGCAGATATATAACCGGTTATGCCTGGCAGAGGAAAATTTTACAATAATTTTATAAGGCCATATATTCGTTTTCAGAAAGCATCTAAGGAAAACGGATTATGATAAGTGTCAAAATTTATTGCATGAAAACACATCGCGAATACGAAAATGTGTATATGGTTATAGATGACGTATTGAAACGCAGCCGACTTGAATACCGCATTGAACGGGTTACGGAACCGGAGGAACTGTACCGGCGCCGCATATTGTTTCAGCCGCATATCGTTATCAACAACCGCGTTGTTTTTGCCCGCCGTTGTCCGCTGCGGGAGGAAGCAGAGGAAATCTTGAGAAAAATGAAGTTGATAAAATGAAATCGGAAATCTATACTGCAATATTCAAAAAATAAGGAGAGCAATATGAAACGTCTGCTGGTTTATTCTGAAATAATAAAGCATCTGCCGCGTACCGGCTGGAAAAGGAAAGGCGTACCGGAACCCGAAACAGTGGCGTCGCACAGCTGGCAGATGGCGCTAATGGCTTTGTATCTCTCGCAGGGCAATGCGTTGGAATATGATTTTGACAAGGTTATAAAACTCTGCCTGTGCCATGACCTGGCAGAGAGCAAGCTTGGCGACATCACTCCTATTGATGCCGCCTACTCCTCAAAAGCCGTCAGGGAAACTGCCGCAATGGCCGAAATTGCTGTTGAAGCTGATTTCCCTGCGGCAGCGGAACTTTTTGCCGAATATGAGGCCGGAGAAACGCCGGAAGCGCAATTGGCCAGCGATTTGGACAAGTTGGATATGTATGTACAATCGCTTGATTATGAACAAAAATTCCCGGATAAGGACTTGGAAGAATTTCGCCGTTCTGCCGCCGCCGGAATCAAAACGGCATTAGGCCGAAATTTGCTGCGAGATTTGCAAAACCGGGAAGAACCGTTGCCTTTTCGGAATATGCCGGAATAGTATATCCCGTATTATCGGGTATGTTGCGTTTTAGCCAAGGCAGCTTGTTCCGCCAGCTTAACGGCTTTTCTGTTCTTCAGATGCTGTTGCTGGAGTTTTTTATCGGCATGGTCAAATGCACTGTACGTACCGCTTGCCTGAATGCCGCGGCCGTCGCGTCCCGACTGGATAACCAGCGAATGGATATAGGCCTTGTCTTCATTCCCGCCTGACAAAAGGTTCTTAACAGCTTTATTTTCTTTAGAGTTCGGAGCCAATTGATTATACATTGTAAAAGCATGGGCATACCACTCACGCGTTGTCCCGTCTTTATATTCAATTTTTCCGGCTTTTTCCAAACTATCAACCTGTTGGTAGAGTTTATCGCGGGCTGTTTCTCCCAAAATAATCTTCAGAGCCGTGTCAAAACGGTTTTTATAGGCTTTTTCCAATGCGCTCATTTCTTTTGTGAAATCAGCAGTTTTAGATTCTTTATTTTTCTGAGATTTAGAAACTTTTTGCTGAACCGGCTGTTGTTGTTTTACCGTAACTTCAGTCTTGTTTTGCTTGGCGTTGTCATCGGCTTTGCTGAACTGGTTTTGTACAAATTTTCCTCCGAAATATCCGACAAAAGCCAATCCGGTAACAACCGCAGCTTTCTTTGTCCATTTTTTTGCCGCTGCCGCAGATGCAGGAATAATGGCTATGGCTGCCATAGTAGCTTTTTTTGCCCAGCCCCGCATTTTTGCAAAGAATCCTTTGCGTTCTTTTTTCTTCGCGGCGGCAGCTGGTTTGTGTTCACTGTTCTGGCGTTTTCCTCCTTCCGGGGTTCTATTCGCTGGTGTTGCCTTTGTGTTCTTGGTTTCAGCCGAAACAATGCGGTTGTCTTTAGATGTGTCTGCTGCTTTTTTCTGCGAAACAGCGATGCCTTTTTCAATTCTGTCTTTCACCAGCCGTTTTTGCTGGAATGTTCCGAAAGTGTCTGCAAGTTTGGCAAAATCTTCATCAGCCGGCATTTCTCCCCGCAAGGTCCGGTTGATTTTTTCCATGGCGAAACTTCTTAATTTATCCTGCATCCTGACAGTGGAATATTCTTTTTCATCTTTAAGCAGAGAGGCAATGAGCAGCATATCTTTGGAACTGAGAAGAGCCGCTTCTTTTTTGCTGTTCAGGATTTTAAAACGCGTGGCCTGAAAAGCCTTTTTCTTTTCGTCTTCTTTATGACGGCTGATTGCTTCAAGTTTATATTTAGTTTCAGCCTTTTTCAGCGACTTGACGATTCTGTGGTATTTAGACTGTCTCAAAATGGCAAAATAGTCCGGCAGCAAATCGGATGCTTCGGCTGTAGGCATTGCGGCACCGGCAATATAATCTTCCAAAAAATCGGCGCTTTGCCTTTCAATAACTCTGGAATATGCGCCAAAGGTATCTTTGGGGTCATAATCGGGAGTAACGCCGGCCTGCGCCTCAACAATTGTTTTTAACCAGCTTTCATCGTAAATTTTGACATTTTTATTTTGCGGCATAATCTAAACCTTTTCAAAAAAACATAAAGTATAACTTTTATACCACTTGAAATATATTTTGTCAACATTTTGTTTATATAAAATAAAAATCCCGTTTTGTTTGGCAAAACGGGATTTTTGAACGCTGTGGCAAGAACGGCAGCGGTAAAATGCAAAACTCTGCAACAACGCCGAAATAGCCGGAGATTGCAACAAAACGCATACTACAGTAAACGCATCTGCTGAATGCTATTGCAGGGAGATACAGTGCATAATATGAAGATATGCGGCCATAGCTCCGATGCCGGCAATGATAATGCCCCAAATCAGCATACATGGGAGCAGCGTTTTTAAGCTGACCTTTACTTCCTCATAATCAAAGTTAGGCATTCTCGCAAAAAAGAATCCGAGAACAGCCCCGATTGCAAAACCTATTCCCGAAAATAAGAAATAAGTGCCCGGATTTTGATAAAAACTTCCGTCGTTTCCGTTTGATACGGCAAACGCTGCCAACGATAAAAATAATAGAGATTTCATAATGTAAAATTTATTTATAATGATAAAATAACTGCTTAAATAATAAAAAATATATAAATTTTGTCAATATTTATTTTCCGTCGATATTTGTAATCGCAAAAGATGTCCGGATAAATTTGAATTGCAAAATTTATTCCTGTCCGGATGAAATTTTTCGCCAGATATAAAACCAGACATAAAAACGGGAGTTGTATTAAACAACTCCCCTGATTAAAAGAGGCCAAATCAGCCGAGCATTTCCCGGATGAAAAGGCATAAAACGCCAAGGCAGAACCCTGAACAGCCGAAAGATGTCCAAAGAATCCTGCTTTTAACCAAATGGCGGCAGCTGCCGTCCAATGCATCGTATTTGCAAGCGTGCATAATGCAAAGGTTCCATATCGGAACAATAAACAGCAGCGGCATCAAGGCCGTTCGGAAATCATTCCAGCACAAGAACAGAATTCCCAACCCGGCACCTAAAAGAATGCTGCCGGTTGCGCCGCATTTATAAGCGGGGCAGAAGAAAATGTCTGTATCTTTGCCGTAAATGTACCAGCAGACGGCAGCAAACAACAGGCCGCCCAAGGCTCCCAGAAAGGCACACTGCCAAACGGTTAATTCAGTCGGCGGAACCGCCGCTAAAATAAAGTTTTCCATAAGGCCGGTTATTATCTATTGTCGTATTGTCAGCTAAAATAGCATAAACCCGCCAAAAAGGCGACACATGCCGTAATAACAGCCCCGCCAATAACGCAACTGTTTTTTTTCTCACAAGATGTAATCTTAGTTCCCGTAATAATGTCAATACGCGGCATTATTGCATAGATAAACCCGAGACACGCGCCGACAAGAAGTCCGACACCGATAAAACTTGCCAATCCCAGAGAGTTGTTGGCTCTGAGGAATGAACCGCCTTCGCCGCATGACGTCAATAACATCATTAACGGCATAAATAATAATTTTTTCATACACAAAATTTAAATAAAAATAAAGTAATCAGTTTATAAATAATCAAAAAAATGTTTTTTGTCAATTAATCTTTTACAGAAACAGACTTGCCATTTAAAAAATATTACATACAATCATTCCGCCATGAGAGATGAAATTTTAATATATAATGACAGCGGAACCGGTGATATCCGGCCTTTGCGGGACAGCCTGAGAGAGTATTTTTCTCCGCAGGGGATAAAAATAGATACCGTTACGGCTGATGATATAATTAAAAATGACCGGCTGAATGGCCGGGTACTGGCTTTTTTTATGCCCGGCGGTCGTGCTACGCCGTATTTGGAAAAACTGAAAGTCCGAGGTAATCAAAAGATTGCCGAATATGTGCAGAGTGGAGGCGTTTATTTCGGGATATGCGCCGGAGCCTATTATGCCAGCCGTAATGTTTTTTTTGAAACGGATATTAAAGATGCCGCTGTCGTGCAGCAATGCGGGCTGAACTTAATTGACGCCGATGCCGTCGGAACGCTGCACCGGGAGTTGGGAATAGCCCCGTATTCGCAGGATTTCAGGTCAATGGCAGCTGCAAAAGTTTTATGGCGCGCCGATAATGAGCGGCATATTGCCAGTTATCATGGCGGGCCGTATTTTAAACCGCTGCCGCACAGCAGGATACAAGTATTGGCAGAATACGAGTTTGAGGGGAAAACGCTGCCCGCTGTCGTTATGCAGAAACACGGGGCAGGGACTGCCATTGTTTCCGGGTTGCATATAGAGGACACGGGGCAGAATCTTAAGCGTATTTTAAACAGCCTGCTTATAAAGGAACCCGATGCGTACGGCATAGCTTCGGCATTGGAAGAAGGGGAAGCTGCCCGTCGGGCTTTATTTTGCAAAATGATGGCAAAAATCCGCCAATAACTTTGGAAAACGTCTTCAAACAGCGCTTTGGGTACTTTTTCTGAAAGTATTGCGTTACCGGCAACTTTTCGGGTTCGGAAATTGAAAATGAAAAGGCGCCGGCATTTGGCCTGCAAAGTTGTATTTCAGCAGAGGTATACGGGGTTTCTCCTTAATGATAGAATCGATTTGCCGCCGTTTTTCTCTCTCAAACAACAGGGAGTCTTGCTGAACTTTTTTAAGATAATTATTTTCCAGCGAATCCGTAAGCGCAGTCATAAATTTTGCCGTCTGTTTGTATAAAGACAGGTTTTTCAGGAAAACGATTCTGTAAAAATCGACAGAGAGGTCATGCCTGTTGAAATACATTTTATGCTTTGTTTTCATCTCAAACATAAGGTATCGGGCTTTAAGCTCCCGTTCGTTTTCTGCGTCGGAATTTTTAATGGCTCTGGCGAGGCTTCCGCCCATGGCATGGTTATGTTTGCTCATCATGTCAAGCGTCGCTTGCATAAAGCGGCTGCCGTTTTCCAGAATATCCGGAACGCTGTCGCTGTTCTGAAAGGCTTCCAGTGCCTTTCTGCGTCTAAATTCAAGGTCGGAGTCGTGCAGATTTTTTGCCATGGCGGCGTAATTGTTTTCAATCACTTCGGCAGAAAGTGCTCTGGGACGGTATTGGGCGTAAATGTTGTTCTGCGGCCGTACAAAAGTTCTCTGTTCAATCGCTTTAATCGTTTTATAATCAGCCCCGTTGGCAAAATGTTCATAAAAACGGAAAGACGTATCCCGGTTTTCCAATTGGTTAATCTTATTCAGCAGGATTTCTTTTTGTATGTCAAAATCCGCCCGCTCTTTTAAGAGACGGTTTTCCCACTTCTTTTCATTGAAAAATAAAGCCGATGCCGCCGCAGCACAAAGCCCTGCTTTGAATAGTGTCCGTTTCATTGTATTGTCCGTATCTGGTGATGTCTGTAAATATTAAAAAATAATAGACAAATTAAAAGACAAAATCAAGCGTTTTTTTGACGCTTTTTACTTGACATAATACAAATTATAAATACCATATTTCGCAGTTATTTATAATTTTTACCATTAAAAACATATTTTTATGGAACATGAACATGTTACACTGCAGTCGTCTGAAGATTATCAGGAACTGTTTGAAAGATTTTTGTCGGCAGCCGGCATCAGCCCTGCAGAGTTTAAGGCGTATTTGGCTGCATCGGTTTCTCACTGCGGCGCGCTTCGTACGGTCAAAAACGGTTTGGCGGCAGAAACGGCGTATGAGGGGATTTTTCTGTCGGAGAACTCTTATATCATCATGGATACTTTGAGAACCCCGGAAACGCGTGTGTCTCGGCAGGAAATGGAAGAATATCTGGCAGTACACAATGCCCGTCTGCCTGCAAAGGCAGAGTTGAAACGCTTTGACGCATGGAAAAACAGTTTTCGCTGCGTTTTGGCAAAAGTATATTCTGCAGAAAATGTCCCTGCCGTATATTGCCCGGATATTCCCATAACGCCTGAAAACTATTGGACGGCAGAAACTTCGGCAAAGTCTCCTGCCTCGGCAGCATATGCCCTTATTGCCGTGTGCGATGAGGCATCGGCATCTCAGGCGTTGCAGTTTTGCCGGGAAATTTACCGGAAAATATTTGCGGCATATTTTAGCTATTAAACCAAAGCGGTGCATCGTGCGCCGCTTTTTTTGTTGCCAAATCCTAAAACCGCTTTTATACTCAGCCCGTCAAAGAAAGTAAAAACTTTGAATTTTTATATTTCTTTGGTGAGTTGTAAATTACATCAAAGAGGAACTGAAATGAAAATACTTGTCGGAATGAGCGGAGGCGTTGATTCCTCCACCGTTGCCTGTATCTTGAAAGAGCAGGGGCACGAAGTCATCGGTGCAACGATGTCCATCTGGGACAAAGCCAAACATTATAATATAACGGCGCATAAAGATGCCTGTTTTTCGCCGCATGAAGAAGAAGATATCAAAGAAGCGCGCGCCTTGTGCCAAAAGCTGGATATTCCCTATTGCGTCATTGACTGTACCAAACAATATCAAAAGCTCGTTTTGGACAATTTTAAGTCGGAATATCTCGCCGGTCGCACGCCGAACCCGTGCGTTATCTGCAACGCAACCATTAAGTTTGCAGCTTTGCCGCTGAGTGCCGCCGAGCAGGGGATAGCATTTGACAAGTTTGCCACCGGACACTATGCGCGCCTCGCGTACAACGAAAAACTGCAGCGTTATCAGCTGCGTCGCGCCGTTGATGAAAAAAAGGACCAGAGTTATTTTCTTTATCGCCTGCAGCAGGAGCAGCTGGCGAAAATAATGCTGCCGCTCGGAGATTTTACCAAAAGCGAGGTGCGGGAAATTGCCCGTAAATATGGTCTGAATGTCAGCGACAAGCCTGACAGCCAGGACTTTTATACCGGAGACATTAACGACATTTTGCAAACGGAGCCCAAACCCGGAAACTTTGTCAATACCGCCGGAAAAGTATTGGGAACGCACCGCGGAATTTGGAACTACACGGTGGGCCAGCGCCGCGGGCTGGGCATCAGTGCCGACCGTCCCCTGTATGTTATCAAACTGGATAAGGAAAAAAACGAAGTCGTCCTGGGATATGAAGAGGAGTGTTATAAAGAAGCATTGGTTGCCGATGGTCTGACTTGGCTGTCAGTTCCGCCGCTGGCTGAAAAAACGGAAATTCAGGTACGGCTGAGGTCGTCGCAGGCGCCGGTTGCCGCCGAGTTTCTGCCGCAGTCTGCGGATACGGCCGCAATCCGCTTTTTTAGCCGACAAAAGGCTGTAGCAGCCGGACAATCCGCTGTTTTTTATGATAATGACGGATATGTGTTGGGCGGCGGTTTTATAAAAGGAACGCAGAATGCCGCAGTCTGAAGTTCCGCTTCCGCCCCAAGCCCCTGTACCGGATAAAAGGGAAATCGTCCGCCTGCTAAGCAACGAAGCAAACCAACAGGAGCTGTTCCGTCGTGCCGATGCCGTCCGTAAGGAAAATGTCGGAGATGAAGTACATTTGCGCGGGTTGATAGAATTTTCCAATATTTGCCGCAATAACTGCCTGTATTGCGGTATCCGCCGCGGCAATACGCACGTCTGCCGTTACCGTATGGACGAGGCGGAACTGGTGGAAACCGCCCACAAGGCTGCCGATATGGGCTTTAAGACCATTGTTATGCAGTCGGGCGAAGATATGTATTACACTAAAGACCGCTTGTGCCGGATAATTGCCGCAATAAAAAAATTTGACGTGGCGATAACGTTAAGTATCGGCGAGCGGACGTATGCGGAATACAAAGCTTTTCGCGAAGCCGGCGCCGACCGCTATCTAATGCGTATAGAAACCACAAACAAGGAACTGTACCACCGGCTTGATCCCCAAATGAGCTGGCAGCAGAGGTATGAATGTCTGCTGATGATAAAAGAACTGGGGTATGAACTCGGCTCCGGCATTATGGTAGGGCTCCCGGGACAAAGTATTGAAAGCATAGCCGAAGATTTGCTGTTTCTGCGGGATTTGCCGGTAGATATGGCAGGTATCGGTCCGTTTATTCCGCATCCGCAGACGCCGTTGGCACATGAAAAGGGCGGTACGCTTGATTTGGCATTGCGTACGATGGCTGTTATGCGCCTGCTGCTGCCGGACATTAACATTCCTGCCACGACCGCGATGGAGAGCCTGCATCCAAACGGGCGGATTATGGCGTTACAGGCCGGAGCCAATGTTGTTATGCCAAACGTAACCGAAGGCGAATACCGCCGTTTGTATGAATTGTATCCCGGAAAAATCTGCGTGAACGATACGCCGGTGCATTGCCGCAGCTGTATCGGATTGAAAATAATGAGTATTGGCCGCACCGTCGGAACCGGCTATGGCGGGCATAAAAAATTGAAACCATAAAAGAACCGCCAGAATAAAGCTTCCGTAAAAAACGGTAAAATTTTTCTCCGTTACTGTCAGTAAAATGAAGAAAAATTTAACAAATTTCCGCTATACTCCTCTTAAGCTATACTTTTCTTAAAATATATAAGGAGAGATTGATGAAAAAGTTTTTGTTTTTCGCGCTGCTTGCCGCTGTATTTTTAATTAATCCGCATGTTTCTTCCGCCGAAACGCTTTCTTATATTCCGGACAATCCGGAAAAGGCGCTGATAATTATTCACGGCTACGGGCAAAACGGCGCCAGGATGCTGGGAATGACCAATTCTCTGAAAAAGGATTTGCCCGATACCGCGTTTTACTATCCGACCGCTCCGGACAGGGCGCCGCATCGCGGGTACCAGTGGTTTGCCATTCCTGCGTTTGGTGCGGAAATGTCGGAGATGAAACTGTACCGGCGTATGCTTGCGGATGCGGTGGACAACGTGGCTGTTTTGCACGATTTGGTTGACGAGATTCATAATGAGTTGGATATCCCGTATGAAAATATAGATGTTACCGGATTTTCCCAGGGCGGGCTGATGGCAGTGCTGACGGCGTTGACCAATCCCAACCACATCGGGCGCGCCGTATCGCTTTCCGGCGTTCCGTTAGTGCTGACCGACGATTTTGATGCGGATATGGTTGTGTCCGAGCCGGATATTTTGCTCATACAGGGAACAAATGACAACGTTATTCCCGCCAACAGCATTGTTCTGACGCAGAAAACGCTTGAATCGCTGGGGCTGAAACCGGAAACGGCGGAAATCCGCGGCATGGGACATCAGGTAACGCCGCGTGTGCTGCAGTACTTGATTGAATTTCTGCAATGAGCAGCAAATAAAAACCTTGCCTTTTTAATATCAAAAGCTATACTGCCGCTAAATTAAAATTATTATTCACTTTATAAATATTGTATCATTATGAAAACATTTTGTAAAAACAGATGGCGTATTTCCGCAATCACCAAAGACAACAGCGGCTATTGCTTTTTTTCAAACGGAGTTAAGGTATATCATCTTAGCTATGGTAACGTCACAGGTTGGATTCCGCCCGTATCTGCGGATACGCTGCCGTGGCAATACCCGGTTTTGTCGGTAGAAGTATATGAAAACGGCGAATATTATCAGACAACGCTGGATGGCCGTCCGATTAAAACCGACAAATACTTGGCGCCGTTGGAAAAGTTTGTCGCGCATTATCCCGAAAAGCCGGATTTGGAAGATGAAATCAACAGGCTTCCATTGTTGTACCGCCCGGGGTTGAAAGCTTTATTGTATTTGAAGTTGAGGAAACCGGCGGACAAAAGCTATTTATCCCTGTTACTATGGCTGAATCAGGCTGCGGCAAAGGTATACAAGCGTTATAATGCGGTAAAGCTGTCGTATTCTGCTGTCTGGTATAATCAGCATGAAGACTGGAAAGAAATCAAAGCTGCCAGCCTTAAAGCCGTAATGGAAGCTCAGGCTCATATAGAACCGAGGTTTCTTACGATTGAGGATTATCTGGAACAGCTCGGTGTCTATGATATAGACGAACTGTCTGAGGATGAGCTTGAAATTGTGACGGAACTGGTCTGCTATATGATAAAGGTCAATACAGCCGTTGCCCAAGAGCAAAACCGGGTATGGAAAAGCTTTGGCGCTCCGCGTGAACTGTCCGAACAGGCTGAAAAAAAGGCCTATCTGGAAAGCTTAAAAGGTACCAGTGCAGAAAATTGGAAGGATTACCATACTAAGCTTCTTCCTGTCTACGAAGATTGGAAGAAGCCGGATTTGGCGAAAACTGAAACCTGGAAATATCAGGATATGCTTTCTCGGGGAAATTTGACGGAAAAGGATATGGAGAGCTTTTTCCGGCTATACCAGATTTGAAATACGGAAAATTAAAAAAGAGCGGATAATCAGCCGCTCTTTTTTATTGCAGTATACTTTCAAAACCTTTATTTATACATATCTTCCTCATTAAGGTATTGCTGGACATACTGTCGCACGCCGTCTTCAAGGCTGGTCATTGGAGCCGTATATCCGGCCTTTCTCAATTTTGTTAAATCGGCTTTGGTGTAGTACTGGTATTTTCCCCGCAGTTCTTCCGGCATTTCTTTGAAGCCTATTTTCGGGGTTTTGCCCATTGCTGCCCAGACAGCCTTAGCCAAATCGTAAAAGGAACGGGCTTCGCCGGTGCCGACATTGAACAGCCCGTTTACCTGCGGATTTTCCAACAGCCACAGGATAACGCTGGCTGTATCGCCGACCCAGACAAAATCCCTTAATTGTTCGCCGTCCCTGTATGCCGGATTATAGGATTTGAACAGCTTAACTTCCCGGTCGTTCTTAACATCCGGGAAAATATGGGCGACAACGCTTTTCTGGCCGCCTTTATGATATTCGTTTGGACCGTACACATTAAAAAACTTCAATCCGGCATATTGTTTGGGAACCGGGCGTCTTTCCATGATTTCCCGGGCGGCAAAGCGGTCAAACAAAGCTTTGCTCCAGCCATAGGGATTAAGCGGCCGCAGGCTGTTCAGAAAATCCAGAGATTCGTCATCGGTGAACCCCATGTTTCCGTCGCCGTAGGTTGCTGCGGAGGATGCGTAAATGTACTGCACATTGTTTTCGCAACAGAAATACCAAAGTTTCTGGCTTAATTGAAAATTGGAACGTATAATCAAATCTGCATCTTTTTCCGTTGTCGTTGAGATAGCTCCCATGTGAATGACAGCCGTTATTTCCGTTTTATGTTCTTCCAGAAACGAAAATGTTTCTTCCGGTGCCACAATGGCTCGCAGTTCTCTTTTAGCAATGTTTTTCCATTTGTCGTCGGAACCGAGCCGGTCAACGATAACGATGTCCTTGTATCCTTTCGCCTGAAGTTCAGCTGCGACATATGAGCCTATAAAGCCGGCTCCGCCTGTTACAATAATCATAAAGCCTCCATAACTTCGTTAAAATTCGTTTCAAATAAAAAGTTCTTGCCGACGCCTGCCGCTTTTCCAGCTTCTATGTCGCGCGGCTTGTCGCCGACGGAAATGGAATTTTGCATATCTATGTCGTACTTGTCACGGGCTTCCAGAAACATTCCGGCATTTGGTTTGCGCCGGTTTCCGTCCAAATCCGGACAATAGAAAACGTCGGTAATATGCACGCCGCTGTCGGCAAATTTCATCGTCATATAACGGGTAATTTCCTGAAAATCAGCATCGGAATAATAACCGCGGGCAATGCCGGATTGGTTTGTTATGACGATAATAAGATACCCTTTTTCTTCGGCGCGGCGGCACAATTCAATGACGCCGTCGATAAATTTGAATTTTTCCCTTTGGAAAACATAGCCGTAGTCGACGTTAATCGTACCGTCCCTGTCCAGAAACAAAGCCTTAACCATAGATGTTTCTTTCAATCAAATCGCAAATCAAGTGCCCGACGGCAATGTGCATTTCCTGAATATGAGCAGAAGTGTCTGCCGGAACCGCAATGGCATAATCGGCCATGTCTTTCATCTTTCCGCCCTTTCTTCCTACCAGAGCAACCGTCTTTATTCCGGTTTTACGTGCCTGCTCAAAAGCTTGAACGACATTTGAAGAGTTGCCGCTGGTAGACAGGCCTATAAGAATATCGCCGCCTTGGCCGACACCTTCCAATTGGCGGGAAAAAATGACATCGTAGCCGTAATCGTTGCCGATGGCAGTCAAATTCGAAGTATCGACCGTCAAGGAAATGGAATTCATTGCCGGACGGTTCATTTTATAACGCCCCACAAGTTCCGCCGCCAGATGTTGGGATTGCGCCGCACTTCCGCCGTTGCCGCAAAATATGATTTTATGTCCCCGTCTGAGGGCATCGGTACATACATTTGCGATTTTTTCAATCTCCGGCGTCTGCTGTTTCAATTCCGCCACGCCGCAAGTCAATTCGTCAAATTGTGCGTTGATATATTCCTGCATGATTTCATCCTTTCATTTTTTCTACCAGGCTGGAAGTGGAATATCCGTCCAGCCTCTTTAAAATAACCGCCTTGCCGCCATAACTTTGTGCCAGTTTCCCCTCGGGCCAGTTTTCCAACGCATACCCCTCTTTGGCTACGATGTCCGGCCGTAGTGCGTCTACAATATGTAAAGGGGAATCCTCTTCAAAAACGATAACATAATCTATCATTTCCAATGAAGCTAATAAAAGCGCCCGTGTTTTTTCGTCCTGAATTGGCCGCGACGGCCCTTTGTAACGTTTGACCGAAGCATCTGAGTTTACGGCGGCAATTAAAACGTCGCAAAGTTTTTTTGCCTGCATAAATGAGTTTAAATGTCCCAAATGGCAGCAGTCAAAACAGCCGTTGGTAAAACCGACACGTTTTCCTTGGTCACGCAGATGTTTGACGATGCTTTTAGCTTGCTCCAATGTGATAATTTTCTTTTTCTGACTCCACCCGTCATCCGGCATCGCCCTTTGTGAAAGTGCCATTTTTAACTCATCTGCCGTAACGGTTGCTGTACCCAGCTTTCCAATGGCTATGCCGGATGCAGTGTTAGCGAGTTTCATCGCATCTTTAATCGGAACTCCGGCTCCCAGACAGGCGCCTAATGTAGCCAAAGCCGTATCACCGGCACCGGAAACATCAAAAACTTCTTTGGCTTCGGTTGGAATTTGCATCAGTTCGTCCGGATTGTCTGCAGGAATATAAACCATACCGTATTCAGAAAGCGTAACCAATAAATTTTTAATATAAAATTTATCAAATAATATCTTAGCTCCGGCCGTGATTTGTTCGTGAAAATCTGCTGCCAATGGATTGTATAAGCATCCGGTAGCTTCCGAAAACTCTTTTAAATTCGGTTTAACTAATGTCGCGCCGATGTATTTTGAATAATCGGTTCCTTTGGGGTCTATAATGGTCTGTTTTCCAAACTGTCGGCAGATGTCAATAATCATTTGTGTTGTAACCGGGGTCAACAGCCCTTTGTTATAGTCTGAAATTAAGACAATGTCGGCCTTTTTGACGGCATGTGTCAAAATCCGTTTATAACGCGGAAGCAAATCTGTAATGACCGGAAGAATTTCTTCCTGATCGACCCGGGTCAGATGATTGGCGCCGGCAATCAGGCGGGTTTTTACAATTGTCGGATAATCGGCAAGGCGCAGAAGATGGCTGTGAACGTTGACAGCCGAAAGTAAACCTGAAAGGCTCCGCCCAGCCTCATCTTTGCCGATAATCCCGATGAAATCGCAGTGTACGCCCAACGATGTAAGATTTGCCGCTACGTTTCCCGCTCCGCCGAGCATTTTTTTCTCATGATGAAACTTAAATACCGGTACCGGGGCTTCCGGAGAAATCCGCTCCACTTTTCCGTACATAAAACGGTCCAGCATAATGTCGCCGATAACCAGCACTCGGATATCTTGGAATTTTTCTATGTATGTAGTAAGTAATGGCATATAGCACTCTCCAATTATTCTTGAATTCATCCGATTTTATTCACTAATTTGGGTAACCCGTTGTCGAATCTATATTTTTTATAGGAAAATATTTTTTCATGGCTGTATCCCTACTGTTCTAGAATTTTCTTAACATCTTCAAAAAAAGCTAAATTTAAGCGTTTACATTCTTGCAATGCTTTAGGGTAGGTTTGTGCTTTCGCCATATCGTGTTCTAGATTTCCAGAATACAAAATTGGAGAATATTTAAAATGGTCAAACTTATTAGAGAAAATACCAAATAAAATAACTTTTTTACCTAATAATGTTGACCAGTACATTATATGGTATGTATTAGTAATAATAACCTCTGTTTCCTTAATGAAATTAATAAGTTCGTCAAAAGGTTGGTTATTATACATCGTCGGAATATCAAATAAACGTTCTGTATACTCCCAATGGGCGATGCACCCAATTTTTCTAATTATCTTTTTATTAGTGTGAAAAACTTCTTTTAAACACGAAACGCAAGGAACGTATCTATAATTACAATTATAGTCTCTTAACCCCAATAAGGAAAATTTATCCAAATTAACGTTAACTGAAATATCTTTTCCGATATGTTGATTAAACCCTATGCCCCAACCTATTACCTTATTTTTATGAACTAATTGATTAATCCATTCATTCCACTGGTTATTCTGGTTAATTAATCCCCCTCCGCCAAGGATAAATATAGCCTTTTTAAACTGCAAATATGCCATATCATCATTATCAAATTTTTGCGTAACATAATTATCAAAAAAAGCTCGAAAATAATCATAGGCAGATATTTCTAAATCTCCGGTATTGACAGTACGCAATTTTGAAACAAATATAATATCTTTCAAAAGCAACAAATTATGTACTTCTTTTTGAACATCTCCAACCTTTAAGGAATTTATATAAAAGCAATTTATATTCCTAACCAAATCAGGAAAGCGGTCTTTATTGTTTTTTATCCAATCTTCAGTACCTTTTGGGAAAAGGATTTTAACATGTTTTCGATTTTGGGGATAATTCATAAAACGAAAATAAGCATTTCCGGCAGATAGGCATAAACAGCGTATATTTAAAGCCGCCGCTATGTGGAAAACGCCACTATCTTGACCAATATACAGTTTTGCCAGCTTAAGAGTGGCAAGCAAATCTTTTACAGATAACCCTGCTAAAATATCGACATTTTCAATATTTGCTTCTGTTATCAATCTCTTACAATAGTTTTCTTCATTTTTGCTACATACGATGACAATATCATATTTTTCAATCTCTTGAATATAGACTATAAGTCTTTGCCAATTATGAATATGCCACATCCTATATTTATCGTAAGCACAAGGATTAATGACAATATATTCTCTCTTTTTATTTTTTAGATAGTTATTGGAAAATAAAACTTTTTCATTTTCTATAAAGGGATTATCTATGGTTATTTCACGTTCAAGTAAATCCTCATAAAAATATTTATTTAAATCAAATTCAAATTTTTCAGTATTATAGTTAACACAAACAGAGGTGTAATTTAATAAATCGCTACAATTTCTATGGGGATTAATACCAAAGCAAAAAATCACCTTATTATTGCAAAGTATGCCGGAAACAAGACGTTCATGAGCTAATCTCTTATCCATGCTGTTTGCAGATGGAAAAATGATTGTATCGTAATAATGTTTAAGGCCTTGCTCGTTATGTAAAGCACATCGCTCCTGTTCCAAATCTGTTTCGCTTAATGATTGAGGGCGTTCTCTAACCCAATAAAAATAATCAATAATATCGCAATCCAAATATTCAGCGAAATCCTTATATTTAGAACATCCAAGTAAAGAAATTTTGTATTCTTTATATTTTTCAGATTTTTTAATTTCAGCAAAAAAGTTACGGCATAAAATATAATCACCGATAGAATCTGTATTAACAATTAACAATTCTTTTGGTTGCTGTTCTCTTAATAATACATATTCTCGCGTACGTATAATAACATTTTTTGTAGCAATTTTTATATTCGCCTTATAAACAGGTATACCGAACAGGTAAATTTTTTTTACATCATTCTTTATGCGTATTTTACAAAAAGGAATGCCTAAAACTGTGTATATGGTTTTGTTACCATTACATTTTATCTTATAGAAGGTAATCCTACAAAAAATATATTTTATCGTATTATTTTTATGTATTTTTTTGATGGTGTTAATGCCAAAAAATGTAATGTTTTTAATCTCGTTATTCATAATAGTCTCCGTACTAAAGTTTCACAAATTCCATGATAAATTCGGGTGTCAGTCTCTGCATGCAATCGGCACAACATCCGGTTTTGATGCATTTTCTCATCCAGTCGTCTTCAATCCATTCGCAGGCAAACGGGCAGATTCTCCTGCTTAAATTTACATTTTCCGGATAGCCGTAAAATCTCTCGTCGGTCGGTCCAAACAGGACAACGGATGTGCCGCCGCCTAAAAAATGGCGTGCATGAACCATTCCTCCCTCTTGAGAAATATGCAGTTTGGCATGCTTCAAAAGTGAAAAAGCCTCTTCCATATCTGTTTGGTCACGCAAATCTATGTCAACACCTGAAATTGGGGTTTGTTTTTTGCTGCCGATTTGAATAATTTGAACTTCGGGATATTTATCTTTAAGCAATCTGACGAAACGTCTGTAATATTCTTCCGGCCATTGCCGTGTTTCATTTTTTATATTTTCCCAACAGCGCCCGGATCCGGTCTGAATGGTAATATAATTCGGCGTGTTTATTCCAAATTTCTGTAAAACGCTGTAAATATCCAAATTGCTTTCTAGTTTGAAATCTAACTTATCCATACCGAGTAAATTATTGATGTCTCCCTGGTTTTCTCTTGTACGCCCCCTCATCATAGATATGGCTAGTCCTAAAAAAGCATTTTTGCTGATAAATAAATTTTTCTGGTGAAACTGATTAACAGTTTCAATATAAGCGGAAACCTTTTTATTTAGACGATTTGGTATATAGCTTTCAATAACAGGGAAACGGATAAAGGAAATATACAGGTCATAATTCGGGGCATCTTCTTTTGTATATACTGAATTTTTGGGGAAAATGACATTTTTATAACATAAATCCTTATTGTTGCATAAAATGTCAATAATGACGTCTGTGCCAAAATATTTTTCAAGGGCACAGACATATTTCGCCGCGATAATCAGGTCTCCCATACCACCGAGAGCTTCAACGCCGATATGTATTTTCTTATCCGTGTATGAAGTTTTTTGTTTGGCTAGATTTTTTAATATATATTTGAAGTTCCATAAAATAATACGCAAAGCAAGCCGCTTGCTCGTTTTGACTTTTTGAGAATATTTAACTATTTTTGCCTGCAGTTTATTAATGTATTGAGTGAATTCAGCCATTATGCCTCCAAACTTTCGCCGTATAAAAACGATTGAGTACTAATACAGAGAAAGAGGGCTTCTCAAACGAACGGCAAAACAAAAATAAAATTTCAGGCATGGATGTTCCTTTCTTTGCAGCGTTTTAAAAAGGTATAAAGAGTAGTTCTGCCGATGCCAAAACGTTTTGCTATCTCTGCTTTGGTTACGCCGGCGGAAATAAGCTCTGCCACTGCTTGCTCCTGACCCGATAAAGACGTACGAATCATTTTGCCAAACGGGCGGCCTCGTTTTTTCCCCGTTTGCAGAAGATTTTCCTGAATAGCTTTGTTTTTTATGGAAAGCAGGCCTTTATAGATTTTCAAAACGTCATTCAGGCAATCTTCTATTAGGAAGGGAAATCCCAAATCAAGGGTCAGGTTTTCTTTGATTGTACAGATTCGCAATTTGTATGTGGAAAGCTGGGCAATAACCTTGATAATATCTTCAAACCGTTCACCAATAATCGAAATGTCAGCCACAATTAAGACATCGCCTTGTTTCAGGTTGCACGGCAGAGTTTTTGCAAGGTCATCTGTTTTAAGGAATTTGTCAATTGTCAGATTATAGCAGTCAGCGTAAGAGCGGACAGATTGTTCCTGTTCGGACGGAGACGCATATCTTCCTTTAGTATTGATATATCCTAAAATCATTGGCGGCAGGTCTCTTCCATCAGCAATAAAAGTTAAGGCTAAACATAAATCCCACGTCCGAGAAGCACATAAAACAAAATTGTGCGGTTATGCGTTTAACGAACGTTTAATTCTTAATATTGTACAGAACCAAAGTTCGTTGTCCCGCATAAACTTTTTAGCCGAATCTTATGAGATAAGTAGATTTATAGCTTGACTTTCATGGGATTAAAGGGGTATAAGAATTAAACGTTCGTCAGATTAAAAATATTCTGTGCTATATACGATTAGCCGTTTTGATACGGGTTGTTTTTCAAAAATTGGTAAAGAGTAAAAATGCTGACCCGCATCAGCTTGGCTATCTGTTTTTTGGGCAGGCCTTTATTGATAAGTTTAAGGATATCCTTTTCTTTTCCGTCCAAAATGTGTTTTTTGTTTCTGCTGCCGAATTGTCTTCCTAATTTTCGACCGCTGGCTTTGATGCGTGAAAGGGCTTCTTTTGTTCTTTGGCTGATGAGGTTCCGTTCAATTTCCGCAGATAACGAAAAGGCAAAAGCCAGAACCTTGGATTGGATATCTGCTCCCAGCCGATAGTTGTCTTTGATTGTCCATACTTGTATTTCCTTTTGCATACAGAAATTTAAAATGGTCATGACTTGCAGGAGATTTCGTCCCAGGCGGGAAATTTCAGAGCAAATCAGGATATCGTCCTTTTTTAATTTTTTGAGCAAAATTCCCAATTTTCGTTTTTCAAAATCTTTTGTGCCGGAAATCATTTCCGCAATCCATTTGTCAATTTTAATTTGTTGCATTTGACAGAAATTGTTGATTTCAAATTTTTGATTTTGCAAAGATTGCTTATCTGTAGATACTCTGACATATCCGTATATCATTATAGTCTCCTTAAAAAATTACGGGAACGCTTTTAATTTGTAAAAGGCCTGCAGCGCGAAGACGGCTCTCGGCGGATTAATCGGCACAGGAAAGTACCGGTCGTTGTTTATCCAATAAATTTTTTTGCAGGGCATTAAAAATTTGCAACAGGTGAAAAAAAACGATATTTTTCCCAAACAATGCCTAATCCGGCTTTCAGAGCAGGCGTAAACGGCCGGAAACAAACAGTACTGTCCTTGGCGTTGACAAGTTTATTCGGGTTCAGAATATATCCGATATTTTGTCCGGCCATCAAAGCGGCGTTATAAACCAAATTATGAGCCGTTATTATATTCAGTTTTTTGAAATCAGGACCGAACTACCCTTGAAATTCATTGCGAAAAGATGTTTTGACCAAAACCCGTTGCGAACATATCAGCAGCAGCCTGATTAAATAAGCCTTGGAAATGTTTTGTCTTTGTGCCAATTCGTATTTTGAGGGCATTATAACGCCCCAGATGTCTTGAACAGGAAGTTGGACAGAACTGTATTTTGACAAACTGTCAATTGGATGAGAATGCCAAAATTCAGCAGCTATTTATCCAGCCGAATTTTCTTCCAGTTCTTTCAGCAGCCTTAAGATGGGCGGTTGTGCTATATGCAGAAAGTCAGAAGCTCTTGTTGTTTTTCCTTCTCAGACACATTTAAAAAATAGCGCAATACTCTGAATTCCATAATTTTTTCTCCGATATATTGTAAAGATAATATATATTTAAATTTGTAATACTGTCCAATCAGAAAAATTGATTTATACCGTCAAATGGATAAGCTTCCGTTTGATAAGGTTGAAAGTTTTTTTAAGCTAATGTAAAATAATTGTAAACAGTTAGGTTGATTTTGTTATAATGTTTGTCGTGCGGTTTCTTGCTGGATAAGAGGTCGCGGCTATGGAGAAGGAACGATGCCAGAAGAAATATTCAATATAAATGCAAAAATTGTAAAGCTGAATAATGGCTATAAAATGCCGATTATCGGGATTGGTACATACAGTTTGCACGGGAAAGCCTGTGCAGAGGCAGTAGGGGCGGCTTTAAAGAACGGTTGCCGAATGATAGATACAGCATCATTTTATGGTAACGAGAAAAATGTTGCAGAGGCGATTCGGAAATCAGAGGTTCCGAGAAAAGAAATTTTTATCGCCACGAAGTTATATCCAAACCAGTTTTTTCAAGCAGAGAAAGCCATAGAGCAGGCGCTTGAACGGCTGGGAAGCGGGTACATTGATTTGATGCTGCTGCATCACCCCGGCGAAAACGACAAAAAGGCCTATAAGGTGATGGAGCAGGCGGTAAAAGATGGAAAGATAAATTCCCTCGGACTGTCAAATTATTATATTAAAGAATTGGAATTTTTTCTGCCGCAAATAGAAATTAAACCGGTAGTCGTGCAAAACGAAATACATTCGTACTATCAGGAAACAGATGTCGTCGCATACATTCAGCGACAGGGCATAGCTGTCGAGGGGTGGTATCCGCTTGGCGGCCGGGGATATACGGAAGCGCTGCTGAATAATAAGGAATTGGCGACAATCGGTGCAAAATATGGTAAAACGGCTGCTCAGGTCATTCTGCGCTGGAATTTACAGCGGAACATCATCGTAATCCCCGGTTCCCAAAATCCAAGGCATATAGAAGAAAATATGGATATATTTGATTTCAGTTTAACTCAGGAAGATATGGAAAAAATACGGAGGCTTGATTGTAGCGAAAAACACGACTGGTATTAATAAGTAGTTCTGTTGACCGGATTGCGAATAGTGTAAAATACGGAGAATTTCCTCAAAATAGGATGAGAAGCAATGGCTGAAACAGCCGTAGGTAAAAATAAAAAATATCTTGACTTAGAGCTTACTCTAAAAATTATAATAATCACATAGAGAGAAACTATGAAGCGTTTGGATTCTTGCAAATTGTCCGCCGGAGCAGATACAGCGGAAACACTTGCCGGAATATTGGGCATAGAACAGACATCAGTTTTTCTGCAAAATAAAAAGGATTAACCGCAAAATTGTTGTGCTCGTAGAATAGATTCGGGAGGGGTTTCAGTCTGGCGGACACTGTAGATGTTGTTGAGTGTGCTTACTGGCAAGGGGGCATCAGTCGGATTATACAGAAAAACGGCAGAGGGAACGAAAAATATAAATTGATTGCAATCATTTGAATTGCAGGAAAATTAGGCAGAATTACGTTTGGGGCAGAAAGATAAAATATGGAAACGAAAGGGAAAAACAGAATATGTTAATGTGGTATGTAATTTTGGGAATAGTCATCATATCTGCCGGAGCTGGCTTGATTTATTTAAGCGACAGGGTAGCCAGATTTGGATTTATGAAGATGTTTGACCGGAACGGAAATAATGCGCAATGCCGGAAAACAGCCGGATTTGTATTAATATTGTTAATTTTTGCCGCACTTAGCCTGACCATAAACCTTGTTAATGCTGTAGTGTGTTTGCTTCACTTTGTCTGTATCTGGCTGCTGTGCGATTTAGTCTTTTATTTGGTCGGACATTTTCGGAGGCAGTCGTTCAAATATTATTATGCCGGCATTGCCGCTATTCTGTTAAGCTGTGCTGCTCTTGGTTTAGGCTGGTATTTGAACCACCATGTCTGGACAACGTCTTATACGGTTGTATCAGAAAAAGCTGGACAAAAATTGCGTATTGTTCAGTTTGCGGATTCCCATATCGGAACGACGTTTGGCAGTAAAGGTTTTGAACGGCATGTTAGAAAAATACAAGAATTGAATCCGGATATTGTGTTGATTGTGGGGGATTTTGTGGATGACGGTACGACGCGTGAAGAAATGGTTTCGGCGTGCCGGTCGTTGGGAACGCTTAAAACGAAGTATGGCGTTTATTTTGCTTTTGGCAATCATGACAAAGGGTATCATGCTCCGGAAGTCAGAGGTTTTACCGGAAACGAGTTGATTGCGGAATTGGAAAAAAACAATATCCGTGTCCTGCAGGATAAAACAGTGTTGATAGATAATACATATTATGTTGTCGGACGCCGGGATTTTTCGGAAATTCAAAGGGGAGGTTTTCGGGCAGATATGGAAGAACTTGTTTCCGGACTGGATAAAAATAAATTTATCATTGTAATGGATCATCAGCCTAATGATTATGAAAAAGAGGCAAAAGCAAGAGTAGATTTGGTCCTTTCGGGGCATACTCACGGCGGGCAGCTCTTTCCTTTGAATAAAGTTGGGGAATGGATAGGGGCTAACGATAAAACCTATGGTATTGAACGTCGCGGGCAGACAAATTTCGTCGTCACGTCGGGACTTTCGGATTGGGCAATCAGATTTAAAACCGGTACGAAGTCGGAGTTAGTTGTAATAGACATTATGCACTCAGATAATTAATATGCAGACTTCTATAAAATAAAGAAAAATATGGGATTATTTTCAGATGACTGGGAAGATGATGCTAATTGGCATAGATTTTTGTTCAGCAATGTAAGCCTCAACTATTTGGCGATAAAAATTTGTATGAAGTCGTAAATGGCATATCTCGTTATTAGACGATTGCAAAAACTTTATGGCAGAACACTATAACTGGAAAATTCCAGACAGTTTATGGAATTATTTTTAAGGGGGAAGTAGTGCATATATGATAGCTCAAATTCGTCTTACATTGTAGATAACACTATAGTTAGGTGGTTAACCTTTGATCAGCTTATTGGCTCTGAAACAATTACTGGAACAGTTTATGATGATGTTATTTATACCAAAGGGGGTAATGATATTCTCTGGATTTGCTGGATACTCAGCAGAAAATAAGCTTCTTGTTTGATTTCTACAACAGTGTTGAGGCCGGTGAGTTTAATGAGGATATTACCGACTTTCTGGCCAAAGAGATTGATAATGCCGCGGTGCGCAAAAAAGAAGCCAATGAGCGTCGGAAAAATAAGAAAAAAGCCGAACGCGAGCAAAAAGCCAGGGAAGCCCGTGAACGAACATTATTGGCAGCAGAAACCTTAGTCAATGAGCAAGTATCTCAAATTTTGCAGGGCTTATAATTGTTTTTGATTATTTGTGCGAGAGCAAAACACGTTCTCGCACAAATAAAGATGATAAAACAATGAATTAAGCAGATTTTTGCTTGAGGTTTCGGAATAGGATGTAATAATATGGTAACAGGATTGAAAGAAGCATTGCGTAAGATTTCGTTACAGCCTTTATCTGATGAACAATTGGAACAAGGTGCCCGGCATTTAATCGGTTTTGCGAAATGTTTATTAAAAATGCGACAGGAAATATTGGAAAATGAAAGCGATAATATTAACCAGAGTATCAACAAAGATGCAGGAAGAAGGCTTGAGTCTGCTCGCTCAAAGTAATCGTCTGCAAGATTATGCTGACAGAAAAGGTCTGGAAGTCATTAAAACCTTTGAAATTGTTGAAAGCTCAACTCATGGCGAGCGTAAGCAATTTATGGAAATGATAAACTTCTGCAAAAAACAGAGGGAAACCATTGCTATTGTTGCCGATACGGTTGATAGAGTTCAGAGAAGCTTTAAGGAAAGTGTTTTGCTTGATGAGTTGATGCGGAAAGATAAGATTGAACTGCATTTTTATCGGGAAGGCATGGTCTTAAACAGCAAATCCACATCGGTTGATATTATGAGGTGGGACTTCTCGGTAATGGGTGCAAAGGCCTATGTCTTGCAGCTTTCCGAGAATGTCCGCCGTTCCAATGAACAAAAGAACAAAAATGGCGAAATCACAGGTCAAGCCCCTCTGGGATATGAAAATTATATTGATGAAAAAGGAAAGAAGTTTGTCAGACCCAAAGAACCTGATGCAACCATCATCAAACAACTCTTTGAAATGTATTCGTTGGGCAATACGAGTGTGGCAGAACTGGTACATTATGCTAATATTATGGGTTTGAAAAGCCGTAAAGGAGCTTTTGTGTCAACAAACAGCATCCATTATATGCTGGATAATCCGTTTTATTACGGAGAAATGCGAACATTCCGAGGATTTATGCCGCATGTCTATAAACCGATAATAACCAAAGAATTATGGGATTCGTGCCAAGAACAAAAGAAAATCCGAGCAGGAAATTTAGCTAAATATTCTCCAAAACCCATGATTTTCAAAGGAATTGTTCGTTGCGGCATATCAAACAGAACCTGCCCGACAGAGCTTAAAAAAGAAAGATTTCATTACGTTGTATGCTGGAAAAGCGATAATACAAGAATTTATGTCCGGGAAGAAGAGCTTATAAAACATATCAGTTCTATTCTCAATAGGATAAAACTCCCCGACGAGGTGGTAATAGAACTCCAAAAGGAGCTGAAAGCATCAAAATCATCTGAGAGAAAGTATTACGTTCAGGAGATTAAAAAACTCCGTGAAGAACAAGATAAACTCAAAGAAAAACTCAATAATTTGTTTGATTTAAGACTTGACGGTGAGCTTGACCGAGAAACCTTTGATGCCAAGCGTAATGAAATACAAGTTAGAATAAATCGCTTAAAAAACAAGATTACAGCCCACGAGAAGGCAGATAACAGCTTTGATGAAACAATTTTAGGCTTGTTGGATATTGCGACACAGGCAGGAAATATCTTTGACAGGTCGCAGAATCTGGAACTGAAAAGATTGTTGCTGAAATTTGTATTTGAGAGCCTGACTTTAACCGAAGGCATTTTGAGTTATAAACTGAAGTTTCCGTTTAATGAATTTGTTAATGCTAACATTTTAATGGCAAGAGCGGCTCAAACATACGAACCGAATCAAACGTTTATAAATCAAGGCTTGCAGGGAAATGATAACAAAAATATCCAAATTGGGTCTTTAAAATCATACGAACCACAAATTTTAGATAAAAATCAAGAGGTTACATTAAAAAATGCAACCTCTCTCCAAATTGGTGAGCCCGACGGGATTCGAACCCATGACCCTTTGATTAAAAGTCAAATGCTCTACCGACTGAGCTACGGGCCCTCAACTCAACTGAAATGGACTTATAAAGGATAAAAATCAGATAGTCAATAAAAAAATATAATTTTTTTTCACATGGCTATTTATTTGTTAACTATTATGTGCTAAAAAAACATAAAATACAAAATAACAAGCTTTTATAAGAGGTGAAAATGTCCACAATGAAAGAAGTTGATCAGGAAAGCAGGTATGATATTTTGCAGAATGAAGAAGGCGATATCCTGATTATAATAAATTCCCGTGCCGGCGGTCCCGAAAATCCGCGTTTCGTCTATGACGGCGGTGCTACGGCCTTGTTGTACCGGACAAAAGATAGTGCTGTCGTTTTTGAAAATGTTGCAAAAGAGGCTCGTTTGCCATTGAAATCTGTCAGTTCTATGCTGATTGTCGAAGTGGAAAATGAAGATGTGGCTCGCGAATATGTTGTTCCCGTGCGTATAGTAAAAGATGTAAAAGCCTTGATTAAGTAATATCTTTCCCCTAAACTCTGGCTGATGTAGATTCTGCAAGGATAAGATGAAAGGGCTTGGGGATAAATGATAAAAATAATGGCATATATGGTTATTGTCGGTCTCGTAGGATTTCTGAGGCTGAGAATGAAGTATGACCGCTTGGTGTCGTGGCTGATGTTTTTTGCTGCGGCCTTTTTGTTTATAGATTTTTCCGGCCGTTTGCTAAATAGCGGAGGGGAAGGATTCTCCTTTTTGTGGAATACTTCCCAAATTGGAAATATAACCATTGATTTTCATCCGGAACCCAAAGATGCAGAATTGCTGCTGCCGTTGTTTTTCATATCTTTGATTACGATTTTGCACAATAATATTTTTCGCTATGAAGAAAAAAAGAGCGCATTTAATGCGCTTGTAACTTTGAATTTTGTATCATTAAGCCTGCTTGTTTGCGCAGAAAACTGTGTCCAGCTTATTACGGCTGTGTTTATAACCGATATTTTAGGGTACCTTATATTAAAAGACGTCGATTCGTCGCGCCGCTATGTGGTATATAATTTTTTTGCCGATATGTGCCTGTTTATGGTTTTGGCGCTTGCCTGCGGAAAATTACAGAGCTTGGATTTAAACCGTCTTCCGTATTATGAAGAAATTGGCAGGCATCAGGATTTTGTCGGGCTTGTGACAACCATCGCACTTTTAGCAAAAACCGGATGTTTTATGTTTCAAAGTTATTTGCTGGATTTGCATGCTGCCCGTTTTCAGCGGATGAGCGCCGTGAATATGCTGTTTGCGCCTCTCGCCGGGATTATTGTGCTGCTGCGTCTGAACAGCCTCGTTACCGTTTCGGATTTGGCGCTTCCGTTATTGAAAATTATGGGAACGCTGACAATGGCTGCGGGTATTGTATATTTTGTCGCCGTTGACAATATAAAAAAGAAGCTGGTGTATCTGAATATGGGATTTATCGGATTTTTGCTTCTGCTGCTGGTTAAAAACGGATTCGCCTGGAGCTGGCTCTGCGCCGGCTATTATGTTGCTGCCTGCTTTTTTAATCTGTTGCTGCTGAAAATATATCTTTATCAGAATCATGAAGTGCAGGTCAGCGAAATGCTGAACAGCCGGGAAACCAATTCCGCTCTCATGAATGCAACGCTGATGCAGCTTATCTTGGCCGCAAACGTATTTTTTGCCGTCATCTGGAAAATTGCTGGGAAGTTTGCCACATCTGGCTGGATTTGGGGAGGCGGTGCAGCTGTTTTAGCCGCTGTGGCGCTTGTTTTAAATCAGATATACAGGTCGCCGCATACTCGGCGTTTGGAAAGCCTGAATCCAAATCCGCTCCGCCCGTTGTCATTTGTCGTTAATTTTTCGCTGTTGATATATGGCTCTTGGGTTTTAAATGCCTTTACGCCTTATAATATAGCCTTTATGGTTCTGTTTCTGGCTGGCATTGTTTTGTTGCCTTTGTCGCGCCTGCGGGCTGTGTACGGCATTGAATGGCTGCAAAAGGAAGACTTAAGCAAAAGCTTTTTCTTCTATGCGCTGGTTACGCCGCTGATGTATATCAGCCGGACTTTATGGCTGTTGGTTGATTTTGTTTTCTCCGAAAAGATTATAACGGCGGGTCTTTCCGCACTCAATCGGTTGGGATTGTCGGTATTTTTCAAGATAAACCGTAAAAGCTATATGGCCTATTTTGTTTTTATCCTGTTGGGATTTTTGGCATTTGTCGTATCTTTTTATAGGAGTGAACTGCCGTGAGTTCATATGTGTTGCTGTTGTTGGTAATAATTCCTTTGGCCGGGTCGTTTTTTGCCCTGACCGCCAAGAACGACCGTAATTATGCGGCCGAAAACGTATATAACGTTTCCATTTTAAGCCTGATGCTGAATGTCGGCATGGTTGTATATGGCTTTTCCCTGTTTGATATGCAAAAAACGGGGCTGCAGCTGATGGAGAAATTCTCCTGGTTTGATTTTCCGCCGGTTCAGATTAGTCTGGGAGCTGATGTTTTTTCCCTGTTGCTGATTTTGAGCGTCAATATGGCTTTTCTGATTGCAGAACTTTGTTTGGACCGCCGCCGGACGGAACGTTCCAAAACGCTGATAGCGTCAGAACTGCTGTTTGTCAGCCTTGTAAACGGTTATTTTGTTGCCGCGGATATTCTGTCTTTTTATATCTTTTTTGCCGCCTCCGGAGCTCCTCTGATTATTTTGATAAGTACCTATGGAAGCCAGCGCAAAAAAACGGTTTTAATCCGTTTCAGCCTCTATAACCTTATCGGTGCGCTGCTTTTGCTGGTTGCGGTTCTGACAATGTATAATTTCAACGGGGATAATGTTCCGCTGAATGCGGCTGGTCGCTTGGAGCTGAACGGCTGTACGGAATACTGTGTCTGGCTCGGCATCTTTCTTGCTTTTATCTCCCGGCTGCCAATATGGCCGTTCCATTACTGGATATCGTCAATCAATGCCAGTCTGAAAAATCCGTTGGTATTTTTGGTCGGCAATCTGATTCCGCTTGTCGGGCTGTATGGCTTTATCCGCTTTTGGCCTAACAGTGTGCCGGCGACCATAGCCGTATATGCGCCGGTTTTTGAGATTGTCTGCATTGTAACTATGTTGTTTATCTCGCTGGTCAGCCTCAGCCATAAAGATATCCGCTACAAACTTTTTGCCTATACGACAGTTTATTACCTGCTTTATCTGACCAGCGTATTTCTGCCGACGGACGTGTTGACGCAGAATATCGGCTATTCGTTGTTTTCCTATATTATTATTGTAACGGTGCTGTCATTCCTCATCAGCCATATTGAACATCAGAAAAAAGAGCTCGGGATATACAGTGCCGGCGGAATTTTATGCTATATGCCCCGTACGTCAAAATGCCTGTCCCTGTTTGTTCTGGCCGGTATCGGGCTGCCGGTAACGTCGCTGTTCTGGAACAATTTTCTCATTATTTCCGAAATATTTAACTATAACCTGATTTTGGGAATAATGGTAATGCTGTCTTTGTTTATGGTGGCGTTGTCGCTGTTGGAAGAATTGTATCGGATGAAAGACAAAAGCAACGCAGCGTCAGCCTGTATTCTGGGGGCGGATTTGCCCAATCTCCATTTTGCCGTTTATATCGGCTGCCTGTTGATATTGTTCTTTTCGTTTTTTAAGCCGTTGTGGTTTGTATTTTAGGAGAAAAAGACGTGATTTTGCACCAGCTTGTTTATACGCTTCCCGAATTGTCGTTGTTGATGGGGATTGTACACCTGGGCATATTGTATATGCTCTCATATGAATCGGCGCGGCTTTATGCCCGGGTATCCCGTTTTTGGCTGTTGGCGTCCATATTCTGGAACATTGTTTTTTACGATAAGACTTTCAGCCCGCTTTATTTTGCAAATGATGCCTATACTTTGCTGTTCAGCCTGTTGGCGGGCTTCTTGGCATATATTATGCTTGGGTTGTCGTCAGCCTGGTTTTCCGTCGAAAACCGGACAGGTTGCAGATACTACGTTTTAGTCCTTTGCGCACTGATAGGCATAGATCTGCTGCTGGCTGCATCTAATCTGGTGGCGCTGCTGTTCTGCTATATACTTCTGATTTTCATCAACTACCGCCTGCTTGGCATCAGCTATGAAAAGCTGCCGTCAGAGGCCGCCGTGCGGTATATGGGCGTATCGGCTGTGATTGTCCTTATTTTTGCTGCCGGTTTCGGGTTCTTGAATTATATACAGGACGGAGCGGTCGATTTTTCGGAACTTTATGCGTTGTTTTCCGGAAATACGGCTTCTCTTCCTCTGTTTTTGGCGGCGGTGGCAATTGTCGTCCCCTTTTTATATTCGCTTGGCATTGCGCCGTTTCATATAATGGCGGAAGACAAGGCCGGCAGGGGGATACTGCCGGTCAGCCATTACTTTGCCTTGGTTGTGCCCGTTGCGCTGTGGGGAGCATTTATTAAACTGAACATAGAACTTTTCGCCCCGTATAAAGCGGCGCTGGCGCCGGTATATGTCGGATTCGCCCTGTTGTCCGCCGTCTTTGGCGCCGTTGGTGCTAATGCCAGAATAAATCTGCATCGTATAATGTCATACAGTTCAATGTATCATTTCGGGGTTGTGCTTCTCCTGCTGTCTTTTTTCAGAATTGAAACGGACTTTGCCGCGTTTGTTTACCTTTTTGTTTATACGCTGAGCCTGAACGGCGGCTATCTGGTTTTTTACAGCCTGAAAAGTCATGGCGAGTATTTGGCGGCAACAACATCTTTGTCCGGTCTTGCCGAAACCCGCCCGTATACAACCGGAGCGCTTCTGGTCAGCCTGTTTTCCATGATAGGGCTGCCTCCGTTGGCCGGGTTTACGGGGCAGCTTGGCGCTGTTTCCGAACTTTTGAAAAATGGCTGTTATGTCAGCTTGGGGATTATTTTGCTTTTTCTTCTCGTTCTGGCGAAAGCTTATTTGGAAATCATAAAAACCGCCTATTTTGAGCATAAGGTCAAAATATTTGATGCAGAAAATAAAACCGTTCTGCTGTATACTATGTTCTGTATGTTGTGCATCGTTTTTGTTTCATTTAATCCGTACGGCTTGTTTCACTTGTTGCAGGATATGTTTTATGTCGTCGGATTATAGGCGGAAAAGATGCAATTGTTTAGTTCGGAATTGGTATTTTCGGTTTAGGAGATGAGTTTATGCTTCCGGTTTATAAAGAAAAAATTGCTTTGTGGGATTGGTATGAGATTGAAAGCACCGGTTCTACGAATGACGAAATAAAGCGGCTGGTACCGTCGTCCGGCAGTTCTGTCGCTTTAAGTGCCATACGCCAGACCGGGGGGCGGGGGCGGCGCGGCCGCGGCTGGCAGGAAATAGAGGGGAACCTTTATTTAACTTTCAGCCTGAACATTCCGGCTGCGGAGCTGAGCCGTTATGTTTGTCTCATCGGCTTAAGTCTGGCTGAAACGGTAAAGGAAATTGCGCCGCAAAGCGATGTGCGGATAAAGTGGCCGAATGATGTCTTTTTAGGCGGAAAAAAACTTTCCGGCATATTGCTTGAAAATATTTGCGGCAGCCTGTGGGCCGTCGGTATCGGCGTCAATGTCGCCGCGGCGCCCGAGTTGTCCGGAACAGGCTATGAAGCCGGTTCGTTAAAAGAAAATGGGATAATGCTTGACCGTATTGAATTTTTGCATTATTATCTGACTAAATTTGCGTCAGACCTTGAACAGTACCGCCGGGAAGGCTTTCTTCCGCTGAAAGAACGGTGGCTCGGTCTGGCGTTGAACTGCCGGCAGAAAATCAGCGTCAAAACCGAAACGGCTGTAAAAACCGGAGAATTTCTGACTATTGACGACAACGGCTATCTGATGCTGAAAACCGGGGAGGGGATAGAAAGGATTGTCGCCGGCGACTTGTTTATGTAAAAAAAAGGAATAATAAAAAGATGAATGATTTTAAGAAGAAGGGAATATATTTTCTGCCGCTGGGCGGTGCCGATGAAATCGGAATGAATATGTTTGTGTATGCAGCCAACGGCAAACTGATAGTCGTAGATGCCGGCTACGGTTTTTTGAATGATGATTTTCCCGGTATGGATATGTGCTATGCGTCTCCCGAATTTCTGGAAAATTACCGCAATGATATTTTGGGGCTGTTTATCACCCACGGGCATGAAGACCATCTCGGCGCCATCGCCCAAATATGGCCTGCGCTGCAATGCCCCGTGTACGGCACCGATTTTTCACTGGGTCTGGTAAAGGAACGCCTGAGCGAATATAAGCTTCAGGACATTGTTCCTCTGGTATCGGTAAACAAGGAGCCGGTAGTAAAATTAGACGGGTTTGAAGTTGAATTTATTCCGATTGCGCACTCGATTCCCGAAACCTCCGCCCTGTTTATCAAAACGCTGTATGGTAACATCATGCATGCAACGGACTGGCGCTTTGATGACAATAAGCTGTCAATGGTCAAAACCGATTTTGCATCGTTAAAGCGCGCTGCATCCGAAGGAGTTGACATTTTCGTCTGCGATTCTACTAATGTTATGGTGGACGAACCTCAGGCCAGCGAAGAAGAAGTGCGGCAAAATTTGATAAAGATAATTCCCGAAATGCAGGGGGGCATCGTTGCCACCTGTTTCGCATCCAACATTATGCGGCTGGAAAGCCTGATGCTGGCGGCGCGGGCAGCCGGCCGGACGCCGGTGCTTGCCGGGCGCAGCCTGGTAACCAACGTCAAAATCGCCCGCCAGTGCGGATATTTGACCGAATATCCTGAAATTCATACAATAGACGAGGTTGAAGGCATAACTTCCGATAAGGCGTTGTATATCTGTACCGGTTCTCAGGCCAACTATCGCAGCGCCATGACGCTGATTGCCAATGATGAAAGCAAACATATTAAGCTTTGCGCGGAAGATAACGTTATCTTTTCATCCAAGATTATCCCCGGCAATGAGGATAAAATTGAGCGCTTGCAGGAAAAAATTCTCGCCAAGGGCGTCAACCTTGTAACCGAAGAAGATTATCTGGTGCACACCTCCGGCCATGCCTGCAAAAAAGATTTGCAGGCAATGTACGAACTGTTGAATCCCAAAATTGTCCTGCCGGTTCACGGCGACAAGAAATTTATCCGCGAACACAAACGCTTTGCCAAAAGCTGCGGCGTGGAAGATGTCTTTTCTGCACAGAACGGCGATGTCTGCCTGTATCAAAACGGAAAAATCGAAATGGTTGAGCAGGTTCCGGCAGAAGTTATGGGAGTCGACCGCGGGCGCAGTGTATCGCTTGGCTCGGAATTAATTAAAAACCGCCGCCGCATTATGTATAACTGCACTTTGTTTATTTCCGCCGTCATCAGCCGTGATTATGAATTAAAATCCCTGCAGTTTGATTCGATAGACATTTTGGAGGCGAACGAATGGTATGTCCTGCACGAGGAAATTATGCAGAAGGTTCGGCCGCTGATTGAACGGCGCCTGGCGGAACATCCGCATCGCAACGCGGCGGAAGATTACATCCGCGGCCAGATACGCCGTCGCGTCTTCAATGCCACGGACATTAAGCCCGTTACCATGCTTCAGGTGCATTGGGAAGAAGACGAAGATGACGAAGGCGACGATAAGGAAGTTTACAGCGTAACAGTTTTTTAGGAGAAAAAAATGCAGAAAATTATTCCCGAACGATTGCAAAAGGGCGATAAGATAATGGTCATTGCGCCGGCCAGAGGCGTAAAAATTATCGGCAAAGATGTACGTGAAATAGCGCGCGAACGGTTGGAAAGTTTAGGGCTGGAGGTTGTTTTTGCCCCGAATGCGGTGGATGAAAACTGGGATTATATGGGCTCAAGTTCCGTTGAAAAACGCATCTCCGATATTCATACTGCATTTGCCGACAAAAGTGTGAAAGGCATTATGACCATTATCGGCGGTGCCAATTCCAACCAGCTCCTGCCGCATCTGGATTATGAGCTGATACGCCAAAATCCAAAAATATTCTGCGGCTTTTCCGATATTACGGCGCTGGAAAATGCCATTCTCGCCAAGACCGGGCTGGTAACCTATTATGGGCCGCATTTCAGCTCGCTCGGGATGAAGAAAGGCTGCGACTATACGTTTGAACATTTTGTAAAAATGCTCGTAACCGACGGTCGTGATGAAGTGGAACCCTCGCAGATTTGGAGCGACGACTTATGGTTTTTGGACCAGGACAAACGCGAGTTTGAAGCGAATGAGGGCTATTGGAATATTCGCGCCGGCTTTGCCGAAGGTACGATAATCGGCGGCAATCTGGGCACGTTTAACCTTTTGCTCGGTACTTCTTACCGTCCGCGGTTTGCCGCCGATACAATTCTTTTTGTTGAGGATACCGAAAGCAGTCCGCTTGCGGATTTTGAGCGCAATTTGCAGGCGCTGATTTATCAGGATGACTTTAAAAACGTCAAAGGCCTTGTTATCGGCCGTTTCCAAAAAGGTTCGCAGGTTACCCGCGAGGGGCTGGAGTTTATTCTCAACACCAAACCCGAATTAAAGGATATGCCGATTTTGGCTAATGTGGACTTCGGGCATTCCGCGCCGCTGCTGACGATTCCTCTCGGCGGAACCGCAAAGCTGGAAAACGGGCGCCTGTCGTACCGGAATTAAAAAGCGGCTTCGGAAAAAACGCCAGAAAAAATGATTCGGGCAAAATTTAAGGCGGTTGTTATCACCGCCTTTTTTGCTGCATAATCGCAAAAATTTCCACAAATTTCCGCGCCTGTGAAACACTGTCCCATTGTTTCGCCGTTTCGTGCAAGGCGGCTCGGCGCTGCTGAACCAGAGCCGGATTTTGTTCCAGTTCCCGCAGGCCGGCGGCGAATTCCTGCTCATTGCCGTACATCGGCAATGCTTCCCCGAAAATTTTGTAAATGCCGCTGTTAAAGCGGAGATAGGGCAGCCCGCCGTTTTCAATCACTTCAATAACCTGCGGGGATACCAGCTCGTCCCGTACCGCTTCGTCGCTTTGGTCAAGCAAAACCGCAGAATAGGTTTGGAAATCTTCAGGCTGCGGCGCATCAGGCATAATCTCGTCAGTCGGCCAGACATTTTCAAACCCTTTGCCGTATACGTCAACGCTCATGTCGGCACGTCCCGCCAGATAAAGCGGCAGCGAAAATCCCCGGTTGTCGCCGTAAAACATTGCCTTGCCGTTTGGCCGGCGGTTTGCCGGATTTTTTATGTTAATCGCGTCCGGAATGTAAGCTGTCCGGACGTTAATTGCTTTCAGGTGTCCGAAGGCCGCCATACTTTTGACGACTACCACGTCAAACGGCCGCAGGCGTGCAGCGTCGTCAGAGCCTTGAACCATCGGCAGCCATAAGACGTTAATGGCGTTTCTGTCGGCAACTTCGGGGAGATTGTCTATATTGTCTGCGGCATACAGGTTAAAATCTCCGGTTGCAAAAGAACCTTTTCCCGACAGGACAACTTCGGTTCCCGTCTTGCGCAATGCTTGAGCCAGCTCCTGCATATCGCGGAAAAACGGCGAAATTTTGATAGAGTTGACATTAATGTAAATTTTGCGGACTGCTGAAACATCCGGGGTTGCCCCCGTCCTGTTGTGAGTGTGTTCTGCATTTTTCGTAACAACTTGTGCCGCCGCTGTAGCTTGTCCCGGATGCCTTTCCTGCCGCCGCAAGGCATAGCCGGCAATGCCGACAGCCGCGATTAAAAAACAGAAAAGTATTGCATATTTTTTCTTCATCTTTTACTCCTGCCGATATTGTCAAAAAGTTGTTTTAGCTGTTTCCCAACGGCTTTGTTGGTATAGCCGTGGAGCGTAATTTCCCTTGCCCGCAACGCTTTTTCCCTGCGTTTCTCCGGATGGGCCAGATAATAGTCAACCAATGTTTTGAACTCTTTTTTGTCTTTGTACATCGGAATGCTGTCGCCGAAAATCTCTTCAATATACGGACTGTATTCGGAAATGATAAAAGCCCCGGCAGCGCTGGCATCATACAGCCGGTTGATGACCAGTCCCATTGCCGCCAGGTCATCAGGATGGTCGCTAAGGACAATTTTTGCCGAAGCGTAATATTTGTTTAACATATTATTGTCAACATAGTCGCCCCGGATAAACCTGTCTGGGATTTTACCCCGCCAGTTCAGCCCATAAACCGCAATATCATAGCCGTATTCAACCGCATAGGTAACGCTGACGCGTTCATACCACGGCGAACCGACGAACAGGAGTTCGCTTTGCAGCGCAGTATCCGGTTCAGGACGAAACTTTTCCGGATTTGTAAACTGCGGTACAAACACGGCCTTATGGCCTTTCTTGCGCAATTCCGGCAGCAGCGCCTTGGCCGGCGTGGCAATCAGGTCAAAATACTGCAATTCGTCATTAAGCGAAGCATCTGTGTTATATTGAAAAACGTCTTTGGTATTTTTAAATTTTGCCGTATCTGGAATTTCCGTCGGAAAATAAAGGTACATAATCCGATTCTTGCGCTCATCTTCAAAATCTGTCTGATTGTATTTGAACTGCATATACAGCAGGTTGCCTGCATTGCCATAAAAGTCGTCGGGATAAAACTGCCGGTTAAAATAATAATTGCGCACCTCAAATCCGCTTTGCCGCAGGCCGTCTTCCAAATCCAGTTCCAGCCAGTATTCGCCGATGTTGCGCGCCGTCGTTTCCCATGGGCTTTTAATGGCCAGTTTGTTGTAGTCCAAACCGTTTTTGCCGCCGAAATTGCCGTCTTCGTCCGCAATACTATTTTCTCCGTCCGATATGCCGCCCGCTTCGGTCGCAGTACCGTTCACCTTGCTTTCCCCGGTCAGTACACTGCCCGCTTTGGTCGCGCTCTCCTCCTCCGTATTTTCCCGCAGTTCCTGTACCGCATCCATAATTGTTTTTGCCGCCGCCTCATTGGTAAAATGCCGCAGGGTGATTTCCTGCGCCTGTCTGGCTTTTTCTTTGCGCTTCTCTGGATGTGCCAGATAATGCTCCAGCAGTTGTTTCAATTCCTCTCTGCTGTTAAACATCGGAATGCTGTCGCCGTAAAATTCCTTTATTTCCGGCATATAATCCGAAATCAGAAAACCGCCGCTGGCGGTAACGTCAAAAACACGGTTACTGATAAAACCGGCCTGTTTCATGTCCGCACGTGTATCGTTGAGGACGATTTTTGCCGACGCGTAATATTTATGCAGCTCCTTGTTGTCAATGTAGGTGCCTTTGACCATTTCCGCCGGCGCCTTGCCTTCCCAGCCTTCGCCGAACAGGGCGACGTCAAATCCGTTTTCCATCGCCCATAAGGCGCTGATGCGTTCGTATCCCGGCCGCCCGACAAACAAAATGTCGTATGCCGCGTTCTTATCATATTCGTAAAAAAACTTCTTCGGGTCGGTAAACTGCGGCACAAAAACTGTCTTGATGCCGAACTTTTCCAGTTTTTTCTGATATCCCGGCGAGGCGACCGCTGCCAGCTGAAAGTCCCATAGTTCTGTTTGTAACGACATCCAGTCCGGTTCTGCCGTGTGTTTCAGGTTTTTGAATTTATCCATATTCGCCGTTTCCAGCGGGTAATAAAGATACAGCACGTTTATCTTGCCGGGATTCACCGGCGGATTAAACGGAACAAAACCATGCATATAAATGTCAACCGAACTCTTCTCGGCGCCGGAAGGATAGAAATTGTCCATATACGCCGGCTGTACCGAATAGCCCAGACGTTCAAGCCCGCTCTTCATATCCTGTCCCAGGATATAATCGCCCCACGACAGCCAGTTTTTCTCTGCCGAAATCTTTAAGCCGATGTCTGCTGCTTCCGCTGTTTGGAGCATAAGCGCCCCTGTCCAGAACAGGGCTGCGCTCCGCAGCAGAACCGATGTCAGCCTGCCTCTGTGCATTGTCAGGCCTTTGCCGCGCTGACATTCATCAGCGAATGTTCGGCTTTGACATTGTATCTGTAGATTTTATAAATAAAATACAGCCCGACCGGGATGAAGACAATCGCGTAAATCCAGAAAATGTCAATAACCCGGATGCCCGCCGTTCCGGCCTCGTGTTCCAAAAGGAATTTCGGCGCCATCAGCATAACCGACGTCAGCAGCCGCCCGGTCATCATATTGACCGAAGACGAAAGCGAACGGATTTTCGGGTTGATAAGCCGGTGCAGGCGGCTGATGTGCGAAATGGTAAACATCAGCTGCAGCCCGATGCAGACGCAGAGGAAAATAATGAACAGCAGGCAGTTCAGCGGGCTGATATGCCCCGTCTTCATCAGGATAAAGGACAGCGCGCAACCGATAATTTCCATAACAAAAGAAATGTTGCCGAGCTTAAACAGCGAAACATATTTGGCAACACCTGCGGCAAAATAGCTGAAAGACGAACGGATGACATTGTTGATGAAGATGACCACGCCCATAACTTTGATATAGTCAAGCCAGTTGAGGCTGAGCAGGTAGTTCCATGCCGTTTCGCCAAATACGCGGGCGTCCCAGCCGATACTGTCCGCCAGGTCTGTCAGAGAAACCGACGGATCGATGCCGGAGCTTTTCATCAGCGGCTGAAAACTCCAGAAGAAAAAGTGCGACACTCCGACCATAAAGCCAGAAAACAGCACCAGATAGCAGTATTTGCGCGATTTGAGAATATACCGCACCGCAACCCAGAATTTTTTAAGCCGTTCCTTAAAGCCGGCAACGGTGTCTTTTGCCGGACGATGGGCATTCGGCAGAAAAGAGAGCAGTAATATAGCCGTGGAATAAATGATAAACTCGGCGATAAGCAGAACGTGCGAACCAAGCTTTTCGTATAGTCCGGCGCCGAGCAGCGCGGCAATCCCGGTCCCGATATACATGGCAGCGTTAAAGTTTGAATAGGCTTTGACCATTTTGGCCTCTTCGTTGTTCTTTTTCAAAATGTCGTAGATAAAGGAAGAAGACACCGAGTCAAAACAGGCTTTGGAACAGGCGTATAAAAATTCGCCGATAAGGATGATTTCAAACCCGCGGAAGAAAATCCACAGAAACAGCCGTCCGAGAAACAGCGCGTAGGCCGTAATCAGAATATATTTGCGCGGAAAGATGTCGCCGAGGTATCCGGCCGGAATTTCAAACAGAAAGGCAAAAAAGACAATCAGCCCCTGTATAAGGTAAAAGTCGCCCACTGTCAGCCCGTTTTCCTGATAGAAAAACAGCAATACCGGCAGCAGAAACAGCTGCGACCGCAGAAAGGCGGCGATATTGTACATGCTTAAAGGGACAAAAGATAAATATTTACTCATAATCTTGCTCTTTCTTTTCAACAGCCGGACAGAATGTCGGTAAAACGGAAAACCCTTTCCGCGCCTTTTGCTTCAGGCTGCATAAATAATTTAGAATAACCTGCTTTATTTGTCTTGTGTTATTTTTCAGTTGTTATACTATAATACGAAGAGTTAACAACTTTTTAAGGCAGGACTATGGAAAAAGGGAACTATACAGCGGAAGACAAAGAGTTTATGTGCATAACAAACAAAGCGTGCAATAAGTCGCGGCTGGCGGAACTGATAAGTTTTATTAAACTGAACGGATACAGAAAAATCGGCGTGGCTTATTGTTTTTCGGTCAAGGCTGTCGCAGAAAAGCTGAAAGAGTTTTTTGCCGCGGAAGGGATAGATGCAGTTTTTGTAAACTGCAAAGAGTCGGGGCTGATGGGGTGTGAATTGTCGCCGGAGTTGTCGGGTGCTTCGTGCGATCCGAAGTCGCAGGCGCAGTATCTCAATGCCGAACAGACCGATTTTAACATAAATTTCGGCCTCTGCCTCGGACACGGGATTCTGTTCCAGAAATATTCCGCCGCTCCGGTAACGACGCTGCTGGTTAAGGACGCATGCCACAAACATAACATTATGGAAAATTTTGTGTAAGGGAAAATGAGTAAAAAAACAGCAGCCATTTGCATTGCTTTGTTTACCGCTTTCGCAGCGGCGTTGTACCAGTATGCGTTGCCGTATCGGCATTTATTGCCCAAAAAGTATTTTCTTAGCGTGGCGGCGATTATGAAAAATGAAAAGCCGTACCTGAAAGAATGGCTGGAATATCACCTGCTTCAGGGCGTGGAACATTTTTATCTCTGTGACAACGGCAGTACCGACGGTACGGACGCTTACCTTGAGCCGTATGTCGCCAAAGGCGTGATAACATATATCCCTCTTCCCGGCGTTGATAAACAGGCCGAATGTTACGAAAAAATCGTTGCCGGGTACGGCCGGGAAACAGAGTGGCTGGCTTTTATTGATTTGGACGAGTTTCTGGTGCCGATGCAAGGCGGCGATATGGCGGATTTTCTGCACCGGTTTGCCGAAGCGGATGAAGTCAGCTTGCATTGGATGAATTACGGCGATAATGGCGCATTTACGCGCCCGGACGGGTTGGTAACCGAGTTCTTTACGGCGCACGCCCGCTTTCTGAACCATACCGTCAAGTCCATCGTCCGTCCGGAAGCCGTGATAAATTTTAAACCGTTCGGTTCCAATCATTATATCCCGGTGCGCGGCAAAAGCGTCAACGAATACGGAAAGCCTGTTGATTTTATGCTGAATTTTAACATTTCCGCCGACAAGGCGCGTGTCAACCATTATATTACCAAGTCTTTTGCCGAGTTTCTGAACAAAAAGGGCAGGGGACATCCCGAGGGAACGCCGATAGATTACGGATATTATTTTTTTCATAACGAAAATGATGTCAAAAACGATATGTCAATGCAGCGCTTTCTTCCGGAGTTAAAACGGCGCATGGCGCAAAGCCCGCTTCCGAATGTACCGCTGCCCCGTCTGCCGGATTTGCCGGAAACGTTTGCCGACTTTTATTTTACGCCGGAAGATGTGTCGCGGATTCTCGGGCGTGAATTTTCCGAACCCGTGAGTTTTTATGAAACGGAACAGCTGTGGAGAAAACGTCTCCGCCCGGTGTATGCCGCTCCGGCGGAAACGGCCGCAGGCAAAGATATAAAAAGGCAGGAAAAATAAATGATAAAACTGGAAAACATAACCGTTCAGATTGCATCAAAAATTTTGCTGGAAAATGCGTCCGCCCAGATTGCCGATGGGCAGAAAATCGGCATAGTCGGCCATAACGGCTGCGGCAAGACGACGCTGTTTAAAGTATTAAAAGGGGAGCACGACGTTAACGCAGGGGAAGTTTTTTGTTCCCCAAACCGCTCCAAAGCTTTTGTCGAACAGGAAATAAAAGAAGAAGACCTGCAAAAGCCGATTCTGGAATACGTTCTCGGCAAAGACAGGAAACTGACGGAACTGCGGCGGCTGGAGCAGAATGCCCGGCCGGAAGATCTGCCGGAAATTATGGAACGTCTGTGGCTGATTGAGGCCGATTCGGCCGAGGCGCGCACTGCGGAAATTCTCGTCGGTCTGGGATTTAACCAAGAAGACCTCTCGCGCCCGGTCAGGGACTTCTCCGGCGGCTGGCAGATGCGCCTCAATCTTGCCGGAGCCTTGTTTCAGCGTTCGGACGTTTTGTTTCTTGATGAGCCGACCAATCATCTCGATTTGGAAGCTATCGTCTGGCTGGAAAATTATTTGCAAAAATACCGCGGAACCGTGTTGCTGATAAGTCACGACCGTGATTTTTTAAATCATATCTGCCAGGGGATTCTTCATTTTGAGGGCGGAAAACTGGCACTTTACAGCGGTAATTATGACAATTTTGCCCGGCAGTATGCCCAGAAGATAGAACTGGCCGACAAACAGATAAAAAAACAGAACGAACGCCGTGCTCACTTGCAGTCTTACGTTGACCGCTTTCGCTACAAAGCTTCCAAAGCCCGTCAGGCACAAAGCCGCTTGAAAATGCTGGAAAAAATGGAGAATATTGCCGAGGTTGCCCGCGACAGGGAAAGCTGCTTTTCTTTTCCGGATGTCAAGCCTCTGCCGTCGCCGCTGATAACGTTGGAAAATGCGGCAGTCGGCTATAATGGCGTTCCGGTTTTGAAAAAATTGTCGTTCTATATCAATCAGGACGACCGGATTGCCCTGCTCGGCAAAAACGGCAACGGCAAATCAACACTGGTGAAGCTGTTGTCTTCTCATCTTCCGCTGTTGGACGGTACGATGAAAAAATCCGGTAAGCTTAAAATCGGTTACTTTAACCAGAACCAAACCGAGGAATTGCCTTTGGAACAGACGCCGGCAGAATATTTAGCCTCTCTGTTGCCCGATAAGCCGGAAAAAATCATCCGTGCTCACCTCGGGCGTTTTGGCTTGGAGCAGGAAAAGGCCGTTACCAAAATTAACGCGCTGTCCGGCGGCGAAAAGACACGCCTGCTGTTTGCCCGCATCTCAATTGATGCGCCGGAACTGCTGATTTTTGACGAACCGACCAACCATCTGGATATGGCCGGGCGGACGGCGCTGGCCGATGCCATAAACGCCTATCAGGGAGCCGTAATTCTGATTTCGCACGATTTTCATTTGCTGGAAACTGTGGCAGACAGCCTGTGGCTGGTGCATAACCACACGTGTACGCCTTTTGACGGGGATTTAAACGAGTATCGCGAGTTTCTGCTCAACCCTGATACAGAGACAAAGCCGCGCCCCGTTGCATCGAAACCTGAACTCAAACCGGTTCAGATGCCGAAAAGCAGCCGTCCGGATCGTAAAATTCGCGCCGCTTTGCGGGAAATAGAACAGAATATAGCCCGCCTGGAACGGGAGAAAGGAGAAATCCTGCAAAAATTTGCCGCCGTTTCCGGCAAAGAGGTCGGTGAGTTGCAGATAAGGCTGCATAACCTGGAAGCACAAATTGCCGCGGCGGAAGAAGAATGGCTTGAACTGACGGCGTCAGCCGAAAACGGCTGATGTTTACAAACAAAAGCCGGCGGTATGAAACCTTCTCGTCAGTCCGCTTCCCCGACGGCAATTCCTTATAGGCAGCGTTCCTTCGTCGGCAAGCCTTCATCGGCTGCACAATAAAATATTGACAAAAAGATAAAAGATGATATGTTTTTTGACAATAAATAATTATTGTATCACTTAAATTATTGTTTTATGGAAAAAGTATTATCTTGGAGATGGTCGCGTTTGGCGGCTCCTTCCGCTTGGAAAAGGATTCGTAAATGGGACGTATTGCTTGTTGCTGCTGCTGCCGGAATTGCGCTTGCTGTTTTTATGAGTATGCTTGCGGTAAAAACAGCCGGAATAATCTGTATCTGCTGTATTCTTGTCGGCTTGTATTTCTTTGGAATATTGGCTGAACTTTGTTGCGCCGATGACTGTTTTTTTATGTTTTACGGCGGGGAACTTTGTAAAGTTTATGTGTATGAAACGGAAAATGCCCAAAAGCGGATGTTTTACGATATCTGTATAAAGGTTCCGGGGGATGTTGTACATATCGATGCCGCGGAATACGAATATAAGATGTTTCGTAAGGAACATAATTGTTTCATTTACCGGCGGATAGACGATTCTCAATGGTATCAAGTTGCAGAGTCTGTAAGCGGGATAGAAATAAGAAACTTGGGGGAACGTTTGGAAAAAACGGTCTTTCTTGCTTCTGAAGAGGGCGAAAGCCCGAAACGCTTGCGCGTGTTGCAAAGAAACTCGTATAAGGAATTTTCGGCAGAGATGTACGTCTGCGGAGATATGTATTTTCCGCTGGCGGCCGGAGAATGTATCGTTCCCGATAAAAGTTTTCGTGAACAGCGTATGTATCCGGAAGCCTGCAAAAAGCCATATGGCTATCTGCTTCTGAAAAAAGGCGGAACTTATGACTTAATCGGCTTGTATGCGGAAGAAAAACAGTTGCCGCATTTTCTTTTTGCCCAAGCGCCGGCCGTAATGTTTCGTTCAGGCATTAAAACGGTTGTTTTGCTGGCGGAAAAAGATGGCAGATATCGGGAATTTTATCGGGGTGAAAGCTTTATTCCGATAAGAAACGGTAATATTGTGGAACTGGATTGCGGCGTTCCGATGTATGGGAGAATACTTCGTTTTAATCCCGAAACCAAAACACTGGAAAAGAAATATGAAGGCAGGATTACCAGTATTGGGTTTCAAAACGGAGTAGTTGGAATCGGCAATGGCAAAGAGTTCAGATTATGAGAGAATGCTGCCAATTGCTTTTTCGTTTAAAGCAAAATCCCCGCGCATATAGGTGCGGGGATTTTGTCTGCCTGTCTTTTGTAAGTTCGGCCGCTATTTATAGCTGTTGATTTTATTTTGCAAATCTTCCAAACTCCTGCCGTAAAAAGGTTCTCCGTTAATCAGCAGCATCGGAACGCCGTTAATTCCCAAAACCTGCGACAAAGCGTCAATATCCTGAACGCCGCGGCGGATTTTTTTCTCTTCCGACAGTTTTTTGATTTCGTCAACATCAAGTTCTTCGTCTCTCAAAATCTGGTTAATCGTTTCTTCGTTCATTTCCGGCAGGGTCATAATGCCTTCATAAACTTCAACGAATTTTCCTTTCTCAAACGCCGCTATCGCCGCCTTCGCTGCATAAGGCGAATGTTCGCTCATGAAGAACAGCGGATTAAAAACGAATTTGACGTCGGGATTGTTTTTTATCAGCTGAGCCATAACCGGTGCCAGAGCTTTACAGTGTCCGCAGGCAAAATCAAAAAATTCGACGACGGCAACTTTGGCGTCTTTCGGCCCGGCATACGGCGCAACGGCACTGTTTCTCATTTCTTCCCAATGGTCAAGAAATTTCTGGTCAGGATTGGTTGCGGCCGTATCTTGTGCTGCGGCGGTATCCTGCATATCTGCGCTCTCATTGTTGCTTGCCGCTGTATTGTTTCCGGCCGAGCCGGAATTGTACGCAGCGTTTTTAAAGGTATCGCTGCTTGTTACCGTTTCTGCGATAAATGCCGTATTATTGCGGATATAATCTTCAAGGACAGACGGATTGTTAGCCAGAAAAGTCTGTATCTTATCGTTTATTTCTTCATCGCTGACATTGGAAAAGCTTTTGATAACATTGCCGAAATTTTCACTTTTTGCCAAACTCTCCAAAATCGGCTGCGGATTATTTTTGATATAGCCGGCAATTGCCTCGTTAAGTTGTTCTTGAATTTTTGCCTGTTTCTGCGGGCATTTGCCGTCCAGATAAAGGACACCCCCCGCGCCCAGCGCCGCCAATATAATGACAGCCAGTGCTTTAAGTAATGTTTTCATCGCCATTATCCCCTCAAAATTAACATACTGTAGTCTCAATCTAACAATTTGAAATGATTATGCAACAGCTTTTTGCTGACGTCTGCATAATTTTTTTTGCTGACGCAGAGCCATAATTGCTGCAAGTCCGCCGGAGACTGTAACAAACTCCCAGCTCCAGACAGGGTTTTCCCAAAACTGCCGTAAGGAAAGCCGTCGTCAGGAAAGTTATCGTTGGAATTTCCATCGTTAGATGCGTTCGGATACAAAAAAAGCCTGCCGTTGCGGCAGGCTTTCCTGATTATACAATTTCAGAAATTACTTAACATTGTTAATGGCATTCTGAATTGTGTCGGCATCAATCGCCTGCAGAGCTTCGCCGTTCATAATCAACGTCGGAACGCCGCGGATTTGTACCTTTTGAGAAAGTCCGGCAATTGCGGAAATTTCTTTGGCAATTTCATCACTTTCCATCAGCTTTTTCGTTTTCTCAACGTCCAAACCTGCTTTCTTGATGATATCTTCAATAACGGCGGTCGTAATTTGCCCGTTATGCGTCAGCAGAGCTTCGTAAACTTCGAGGAATTTGCCCTGTTTGTTGGCAGCCATGGCCGCTTTGGCCGCAGGCATGGAACCGAGGAACGTAACCGGCTTGAAGACAACCTTGACTTTCGGGTTGGCCTTGATGACTTTCATCAGTTCGGGAGCCAGACGTTTGCAGTATCCGCAGTTGAAGTCAAAGAATTCGACAATCGTAACCTTGGCATCTTTCGGTCCGACGAACGGAGAGCCTTCGTAGCTGCTCAAATCTTTCCAGTTTGCCTTGTAGAGTTCGGCAATCCGCTTCTGCGCTTCAATCTGTTCCTGCTGTGCAGCCAGTTCCAAAGCCTCGCGGACTTTTCCCGGATTATTCATCAGGTAGTCTTCAATTGCCTGATTCATATCCTGCCCGGCTGCCGGTACGGAAGCCGGAGCTTTAGAACCGCATACCGAAGAGCACAGGGCTACGGAAACGACAACGCTTGCGATAACCGAAACCAAAACGGTGATAATATTATCTTTTTGCATATTTCCCATCCTTAAATTAATGTTATATAACCACTAAAAACTAATGAATTAAAAAAATAAATGCAAGCCCAAAATAAAAATATGTTGACAAACCGCCCCCGTTTAAAATCAAATGTCCGCAAGAGAAAAAACGTCTGCGGCGATTCTATAAGCCGGGAAGGTGATTCTACAAGCCGGGAAAAGAATTTTGTTAACAAGGAGAAATAATGTTTAACGTTAAAATATCATTATTTGCGCGCACCCGCGATTTAGAGCATAATATAGACAGCTTGCATGACAAGATAATTGAAATGACAATGGTTTTTAAAGAGGCAGTCGATATTTATCTTAAGGAGCGCCGCAGCGAAACTTATCGCCGGACCAGCAAAAAGATAAAAATTATTGAGCACGATTCGGATACGCTGCGCCGAGAAATTGAGAGCAAGCTGTACGAACAGAATCTGATACCGGACTTGCGCGGCAATATTCTCCAGCTTGTTGAAAACCTCGACCGGGTCGTTAACCTTTTTGACGAGGTCGCGCACAAGTTTTACATTGAACAGCCGGATATTCCTGAAATATACCATAAGCAGCTGCAGGAGCTGGTTCGCCAGGTTGCGGACTGCGCCGAGAATATGGCGATTGCGTCCCGAGCGTTTTTCCGTGATTTGGTAACGCTGCGCGATTATTCCCAAAAGGTCTACCTGCTGGAACACCAGAGCGACAAAACGGCTGCCAAACTTCGCAAAGCCGTGTTTGATTCCGAGTTGAATCTTGCGCATAAAATGCAGATTAATAATTTCGTCGAAGAAGTTGCCGATATTGCCGATTTGGCGGAAGACTGCATAGATGCATTGTTGATTTTTGCGATTAAACGGGAAATTTAAGCGATGTTCGAATATCTGTTTTTCCTGTCCAGCGGGCTTTTTCTGGGGTGGTCCTTGGGAGCTAACGATGCGTCAAATATTTTCGGTACTGCCGTTGGAACCAAAATGCTGCGTTTTACGACGGCCGCAGTTATCGCCTGTATTTTTTTGGTCTTAGGTGCAGTCGTAAGCGGGCAGAATACGGCGGAAACTCTGAATGCGCTTGGCGAAGTCAATACGCTCCCGGCCGCGTTTACGGTGTCGCTGTCTTCGGCGCTGGCCGTTTTGATGATGCTGAAGTCCGGCATCAGCGTCTCAATTTCGCAGGCAATTGTCGGCGGGATTATCGGCTGGAACGTGTATAACCATAAGCCGACGGATACGGATACTTTGGCAAATATTTGCGCATCATGGATTCTTTGTCCCGTTATTTCCGGCGCAATAGCGGTACTGTTGTATATCTGCGTCAAAAAAATCCTCCACCACAGCAAAGTCCATATTTTATGGCAGGATATGGCCGTGCGCGCCGGTATGGTTCTGACGACGGCTCTGGGCGGTTTTGCGCTGGGGGCGAACAATATGGCAAACGTTGTCGGCGTTTTTATCGATTCCAATGTTTTTGAACCGCTGAAAATCGGGAGAATGTATACCCTGAGCGGCATACAGGTATTGTTTTTGCTTGGCGCTGTCGCCGCGTGCGTCGGCGTGTTTACTTATTCGCAGAAAGCGATTAAGACCGTCGGCAAAAACGTCTTGTCTTTCTCGCCGATGGTCGCGTGGATTGTCATTTTGTCGCAGTCGCTGGTTTTAATCCTTTTTTCATCCGAAACATTGGAGCATTTTCTGATTTCACTTAATCTGCCGCCGCTGCCGGCGGTACCCGTTTCCAGTACGCAGGCTGTCATCGGCGCGATTGTCGGCATCGGTTTGGTGAAAGGGGGAAAAGGGATAAAATGGAGTTTGGTGCTGCGCGTCGTGTCGGGCTGGGTAGCTTCTCCGGTTATTGCGTTTGTGCTGAGCTTTATTTCCTTGTTTTTTATGGAAAATGTGTTTAAACAGACAATATATGTTCCATGAGCCGGCCTCGTCCGGTCTGGCATCTGAGAGGAGAAAGCCGTGTCATATTTGAATGCCGTTTATCAAAAGTTTCCGCTTTTTTTCCTCTTGGCACATTTGGCTGCCGGTTTGGGATACTGCCTGTACATCGCCTGGTTTACGACGACGCTGGGTGGTGATACGCTTGAACATATCCATTCCTCGTGGCTCGTATATGCGGAATTTGTTCCCTATAAGGATTTCTTTCAGCACCATAACCCTCTCTTGTGGTATTTGTTCGCACCGTTTGTCGGGTTGCATGCGTACGGCTTGGATGATAATGTGATTACGTCGTCTGTCGTTACGGCGGCAATACTGGCATCGTTTCTGACCTATTATTATCTGTATCTGATTGCTTCGCGTTTCTTAACCGGCAAAAGAGGGGGAGTGATTGCCGCCGCGATTGCCTTTACGCCCTATGTGCTGGTGTCGGTTGTCAACTTTCGTCCCGACAATTTTATGGTGGCTGCGTTTTTTGCCGGACTGTATTATTATTTCGGCTATTTGCAGGAGAAGAAACTCTGGTCGTTGAGCCTGTCCATGCTGCTGTTTTGGGCATCGTTTATGTTTTTGCAGAAAATTATTTTCACATTGGTTTTGCTGGCTGCCGTTACGCTGTACCTGCTATGCCGCAGCCGGATTCTCTGGCGTGATATGCTGTATGCGCTGCTTCTGCCGTTCGGGCTGAGCCTGCTGTTTGCCGTCTGGCTCTGGCATCATGATATTTTGTCGGTCTGGTATCAATCCAACTTTACGTTTAATCTGTATATTCCCGAACTTTTTGCCGGCCGCCGGGTCGGGGAATTCTGGACGGAATTGCGGCTGTTGCTGGCCGGAGCCGGTTTGGCGGTGTTGTTTTGCTGGCGCGGGGCAAACCTATATTTTAAAATACTGGCAGTGCTGTTTGTTGCGGAACTGTGTCAGCGCTTGTTCTATTTTTCGGTATTTGCGTATTATTTTTACCAGTTGCTGTATCTTGCCGCCCTTTTGTCCGCAGTTTTTTTGGAAGAAAAAATTTTTAAGCGCTGCTTTGCCCTGATATACGTTCTTTTGGCGGCTCTGGCGTTTTGTATGTATGAACCAGCTGTCTACAATGGCAATATCGGCAGCCGGACTGGGCGTTTTTATGAACCTTTGAACAAAAAAATCCTGCGCTATATTACGCCGTGTGATTATGTCCTGAATGGCGACGGAACGCTGTATAATCTTTATAACCGTGATCCGCATTACTACTGGAATTTGTTGGGGCAGCTGGACGTTATCGGTGCCGAGGTCGGCATTCGTCCTCTGATGGATATTAATCGGGTTATCCTGACCTATAAGCCCAAAATCATCTCCGCCGCACCGTACCGCAGCAAATATGCTTCCGAACGAGGGGTTGATATTTATGTCCATCGTCCGGATATGGAACTTGTCAGCAAGTATTATAAACGTTTTGACAATTCCGACGTCCTCTATATCTTAAAGCCCGAATACAGCCGGTTAAAATGCGACTTTGACTATAAACAGCGCCGGTATCGGGCTTATGACTGATTTGGCGTTCGCCGGCCCAAACCGCCCGTACCGATAATAACAGTCGATAAATCAATTATATCCTTGACTTTTCAGACATCATTGCCTACGTTAAAACCGTTAAAACAATTATGATGTCTCACTAAAAAATTATTAAGCTATGTTGACAACGTTGCTTATTTATTATGGAGGCTGTGCCTTAGGATTGTTTGGCATGGCCAAGGTTGTGGAACATCTTCCCGAAAGTGACGGCAAGAGTTCCGGAACTGATGATTACGGGTCTTCATCTTATGATGATAACCTGGGCTTTGACGGAGAACCAAATGGAATGCCGTATATGCCGTAAATAGTACCCCTGTGCAATATCAGTGCAGGCTGTATTCTTCTCAAAAGGTCGTCTTTGACGGCCTTTTTTCGTATTTAAAATAAAAATTGACAAATAAAAGAAAATAATTTAGTTGTATTTGTCTAAAAAATAAAAAGGGTAAAAGATGAGCATTCTGGCAGTCGTCAGGCAAAAAATAAAAGAACGGCAGGGCAAGAGTTTTGCTTTGCTTGCAGAGCGGGTTGACAAGTCGGCTGTGGCGCCTTACTGCATAAATACGGCCGAAAATGTTAGTTCCGAAGAAACTATGGTATTGGTTCTCGGCGGTGCCGGCGGGCGCGGCGTGCATCTTCGCGGGTATAACGGATATTTGAAAAAGACAGACGATTTCATAAAAACGCATCCGGAATTGTCCGGGAAGAATGTCAGAGTTTGTGTCGCCGTTTGTTACATCGGGCATTTTCATAATGAGCGGCTGGCGCGGGAAAAACTTTATCATGAATATTGGCTGGAAAAGTATTCTCTGGATATGATGGCAAAAGAACAGAGAGAAGAAATCTTAAATCCCTGTTATATAAAAGATATTTTTGAACAGGCGTTTTTGCCGCGGATATCCCGAAACGGCGGAAAAGAGCGCTTGCCGGCGGAACAGGCAGCACGGAATATTCGCCGTTTGAACATTGTGGCGCACTGCCACGGAGCGTATGTCGCCCTGCATTTGGAACAGATGATGCTGCAGAAAATGGCGGAACTGGGATATCTGCCCGCTGAACGAAAAAAGGTTGTCCGCCAGCTGATGGTGTTGAATTATGCGCCTGATTGCCCGGTAAGAATGGCTGAATCATTGTTTGTTTCCATTGAATCGGCTGCCGATGAACATAATAAATATCAGACGAGGTTTAAAGAATACCTGCAAATGAAAGCGTTGGATTTTGGAATGCTTCGGTTGCCGGAACGCGGTGGCAACGTCTTGATGTGTACGAAAGTTGACAAAAGCGGCATAGAGGGAAATCCCCCGAAAGTTATTATTTTAGAAAAGTTTGATCCCGAAATTTTCTTTTTTGCCGCAGCCAAACGCCGCCACAACCCCGATGATAAAGAGAATCTCCAAAGAGATAAAGGAAACACCCAAAAGGAAAAGGTATTGGGAGAACATGAGTTTCTGGGGTTCAAAAAAGCGTCGAATATGAGTAAAGGTGCACAGGAATTACAGCTTTTTGCCAATAATATTCTGAAAAATGCCGTTTTGAACTCATTATGCCAAAACGATGCTTCTGCGAAAGCTCTGCCTACCGTCAAAACTCTTGCTTGCGATACGTCGAAACAATATGCCGCTTTTTCCCGTGCGTATCTGAAAGGTTGGCAGTTGCATACGCGCTGCGTTTTCACAAATCAGCAAAAGCTCAAAAGTTTCATCTGGCATCACCAAACTTGCAGAATTGAGCTGGATGGTTAAGCTGTCGTATCTCCGACAAATCCCAAAACACGGAAGACAATTTTAACCTTGCCGTCAGTACTGTACTGCTGGATAGCTTTATACATCCCTCTTGTTTTGTATTTTCCTGTAGTCAATCCGGCCTTGCGACAGAATGTTAAATATCCAAATCCTCGGCGAATTTTGCCCTTTCTATAATGAATTTGAATCGCTGCTCCGGATCTTTTCCCATCAGCCTCTCAACCTGCCGCCGCGTTTCAAACGCTTCGTCGCGTGCTTCCTCGGTATTGGCAGTCGGAATAACGACCCGCAGCAAAACGCGGTTATTCTTATCCATTGTCGTTTCTTTTAATTGTAACGCGCTCATCTCGCCCAAGCCTTTAAAACGGCTGATATCCGGTTTTTGGTTGGCCTTTGCCTTACTGAGGATTTTGTCTTTCTCCTCATCGTCCAGCGCGTAGTAATTCTTACCGCCGAAAACGATTTTATACAGCGGTGGCGTCGCAATAAACAAATGCCCATTTTCAATCAGTTTCGGCATATATTGGTAGAAAAACGTCATCAGAAGCGAGGTAATGTGTGCGCCGTCCACGTCCGCATCGGTCATGATGATAATTTTCTCGTAACGCAGGTTTTCCTCTTTGTAATTGTCTTTGGTGCCGCAGCCCAGCGCTTCAATCATATCTTTGATTTCCTGATTTTGCGTAATCTTATCCAGGCTGGCACTGGCAACGTTCAGGATTTTCCCGCGCAACGGCAAAATCGCCTGCGTCATACGGTCGCGTCCCTGCTTGGCGGATCCCCCTGCAGAGTCGCCCTCGACAATAAATATTTCCGTATCCTCGGCTGCTGCTTTGGAACAGTCTGCCAGTTTCCCCGGCAGACGCAGTTTCTTTGTCGGCGATTTGCGGTTTTGCACTTTTTCTTCTTTTCTTTTTTTGCGCAGTTCGGCGCGGCTGACGACATATTCAATCAAGGCGCTGGCATTTTCCTTGTCAGAAGAAAGCCAGTGGTCAAATGAATCTTTAACAGCTTTTTCAACCAAACCGGCTGCTTTGGTCGAGGTCAGCTTGTCTTTTGTTTGCCCCTGAAATTGCGGGTCGCGGATAAATACCGACAGCATAATCGCCGCATCGCTCAAAAAGTCTTCCGCCGTAATGCCTGCTGCCTTTTTAATGTTGGCCATATCCGCATATTCTTTCAGGCTTTTGAGCAACGCTGTACGAAACCCTTGTTCATGCGTTCCGCCTTGCGGTGTAATGACCGTGTTGCAGTAAGAATTGCAAAAGCCTTTTTCGTCGTCTGGCCAGGTAATTGCCCATTCAACCTTGCCTTCGTCACCGGCCAGCTCGGCCTCGCCGGAAAAGGGCGTCCGGTTGATTGTCAGCCGGGTGCCGATTTGATAATTCAAAAAGTCCAGCAGTCCGTTCGGAAAATTGAATTCGGTTTCGGTCGGGATATCATCGCCGGCAGTCAGAACTTCCGGAGCGCATTTCCAGAATATTTTAATTCCCTTGAACAGAAAAGCCTTTGAGCGTGCCATGCGGTAAATTTTCGCCGGAACAAATTTATTGTCCGTACCGAAAATCTCCTCGTCAGGCAAAAAGGTAATGCTGGTACCGCGGCGGTTAGGAGCGTTTCCGACCAAAATCAGCGGTGTAACCGGCTTTCCGCACGAATATTCCTGACGGTAAAGTTTCTTGTCGCGAGCCACTTCCACCACCAGCTTTTTTGACAGGGCATTGACAACCGACGAACCGACGCCGTGCAGGCCGCCGGAAACTTTATAAGCGTTTCCGCCGAATTTGCCGCCTGAATGAAGGGTGGTCAAAATGACTTCCAAAGCGGATTTCCCCGGATACTTCGGATGGTCGTCTACTGGAATACCGCGGCCGTTGTCGGTAATAGTTACCGACAGGTCGGCATTGACGGCGATGTCAATCCGGTTCGCATAGCCGGCAACGGCCTCGTCCATGGAGTTGTCAAGGATTTCCGCTACCAGATGGTGCAGCGCCTGTTCGTCCGTTCCGCCGATATACATGCCGGGGCGGTGTCGTACCGGATCAAGTCCTTCCAGAACTTCAATATCGCGCGCCGAATATTCTTCTTTGGCGGCAGTTGCGGAATTTTCAAACAAATCGCTCATGCTTTCCTCTGATGTTTTTTCTTTGCCCGGAAGCAGCCTCCGGCCGTTATTTTCGTAATCATCTCGCCAAAACATATAGAAACAAAAGGAAAAACACAAGAAAAATCTCCAATTCTTAAACAGAAAAAGCCTTTTTGCCGCCTTAGGGAACATATTTGGCTCAGGCAGAAAAAGCGAAATTAAAAAAATAAACAAAAAACTTGCATTCTGTCAAAAATAATGTTAAAAGAAACCGTATTTTTAATTTTTAATATATAGTTATGTCAAAAGGACCATTCACTGCCCGTATTAATCAGATTGATACCGCAGAAAATTTCCACATCTTACAGGTGGAGCAGTTAACCGAACAGTTTTTTCACGGTCAGAAGGAGACGTTGAAAGTTCCCGTAGACGAACGGCTTTCTTCTTTGCGCTCCGGCGACGTTATTACTTATTACCGTGCGGAAGAAGAGTATGTCATTACGGAAACGCCGCATTCGGAAGAACGTGTCGTACTTTTGTTTAAGCGCAGTTCTGACGGACTTGGACTGCCGGAAAAGCGCTGTCTGTGGATAGCTCCGGGCAAGCCTCTGATGCAGTTGCCGGATTTGCCGCGTATTGTTCAAATTCTGCTCGGTTTGTCTTCCTATTACGGTAAACGGGAGGATCTGGTGAGAGCCGCGCTGGATATTCTGGCGCTGTCGCAAGATGCCGAAGCAATTGATGCTCTGTTCTCAATTCGTCCGGATTTACTGGATAAACTGCTGGGAATGGAATATGCGGTTGTTTCCGTGCAAGTTGCCGATTCGCTCATTGCTCTGGCTTTGGCCGGTGCCGATTTGGAACACCCGCGCCGCCGCGATTTGCGGCAGATTTTGTCTTTGGCGCTGCTCCACGGCGAAACTCAGGCCAAGATTTATGACTTTATCGCTTCATACGAACGCGAATAAGGCATAAAAAAGCGTGTTCTGCCCGTGTGCGGATACCTCTCGGACGGCCGGTGTTCGAACCTTGTGAACCCGTATTTTCCCTCCTTTGCATAAAGGGGCGGAAAATACGGCTTTTTTGCCCGAATGACAAAAAAAGTCTTGCAAATTAAATCTTTTATCCTTATAAATATAAATGAAAACGGCAATCCCGCCGTTTTTTGTAATTCACACGCAGGAATGGCGTCGGTCTGCCCGGATGAAAAGGACAGGCTTCACGCTCCGGTGCTTAAAGCGATTTAGGCCGAAATCCTGCGGAGGTTTAACCGGAAAATAAGGAAAAATAAAAATGACACTTCCTACTTTTACATTGCGTCAGCTCGTTGAAGCCGGCGTACACTTCGGACACCACGCCCGTCGTTGGAATCCGCAGATGGCTCCGTATATTTACGGCAAAAAAGACAACGTTCACATCATCGACCTGCAGAAAACTTACCCGATGCTTTACACAGCGCTGGCAGTTGCCCGCGACGTAGCAGCCAAAGGCGGCAAGGTTCTGTTTGTTGCAACCAAGCGCCAGGCTCAGGATATCGTTAAGGAAAGCGCTGAAAGATGCGGACAGTACTATGTTAACTACCGTTGGCTCGGTGGTATGCTCACCAACTGGAAAACTGTTAACAAGTCTATCAACCGTCTCGTTAAATTAAACGAAATGGAAGAAAAGAACGCCTATGACGGATATACCAAGAAAGAAATGCAGAACATCAAGAAAGAACAGGAAAAGTTGGCTCTTTCTTTGGATGGTATCAAAAATATGGGCGGTCAGCCTGATTTGCTGTTCGTTATCGATACGCCGAAAGAAGCTTTGGCGATTAAAGAAGCCAGAAAGCTGGGTATCCCGGTAATCGGCATCACCGATACGAATGCAAACCCGAATGACGTTGATTACCCGGTTCCGGGCAATGACGATGCCATTCGTGCCATCCAGCTGTATTGCGAACTCGTTTCGTCTGCAATTCTGGACGGTATGCAGGCGGAAATCGCTGCTCAGGGCGTTAAAGTTGACGATGCCGTAAATGCAGCGGCTGACGAAGCATTCGTTGAAAATGTAGAAAACGCTTAATTATATTAAGTAGTGTAAAAAAAGCAGGCGGCGGCTTTCGGGCTGCCGCCGGACTATCGTATTTAGAACATCAAACAAGGGGAATGATAATGGCAGAAATTACCGCAGCTCTGGTAAAAAGTTTAAGAGAGACCTCCGGTGCCGGCATGTTGGATTGCAAAAAGGCGCTGGTTGAAACCAATGGCAATATGGAAGAGGCAATTGACTGGCTCCGCAAAAAAGGCCTGGCTTCCGCTGCCAAAAAAGCCAGCCGTATCGCCGCAGAAGGTCTGGTATCCGTATATGTAGAAGGCAATGCCGGTGCGGTTGTTGAAGTAAACTCCGAAACCGACTTCGTTGCCAAGAACGATATTTTTCAGGATTATGTTGAAAATGCCGCCAAGGCTGCTCTGGCTGTCAAGGGCGATGTTGAAGGCCTGAAAGCTTTCACCTGCCCGGTAACCGGCAAAGATATGGGAACGATTTTGACGGATATGATTGCTAAAATCGGTGAAAATATGAATCTGCGCCGCGCCGCTTATCTGAGTGCCGCCAATGGCGTCGTCTGCTCCTACATTCATAACGCCGTTCGTCCGAATCTTGGTAAAATCGGCGTTTTGGTTGCTGTTGAAGGCAATGCCGATAAGGCTAAAATGCAGGAACTGGGCAAACACATCGCTATGCACATTGCTGCCACCAACCCGATTGCGATGACAATTGCCGAAGTTCCGGCTGAAGCCGTTGAACGCGAAAAGAATATTTTCAGCGAGCAGGCTCTGGCTTCCGGCAAACCGGCAAACATCGTTGAAAAAATGGTTGAAGGCCGCATCCGCAAGTACTATGAAGAAGTTGTCTTGGAAGAACAGGCATACATTATGGACCCGGATAAGAAGGTAAAAGACATTGTTGCCGAATTTGCTAAAGAAAACAACACCGACGTTAAACTAGGCGGTTTTGTATGCTTCAAACTTGGCGAAGGCCTGCAGAAGAAAGAAGAAGACTTTGCAGCCGAAGTTGCAGCTCAGCTCGGCAAGTCCGCATAAGCTTTGGCTTTAATGCATAAATGCCGTGTGGCACAAAAATAATGCTGTAAGGTATAAAATTGTGCCAAACCTGAATGAGAACAGCCGGAATTTAATTCCGGCTGTTTTTTATTTTCTGAATGTAAAAAGTTCTTGATAAATTTCGCTTTTATAAATTCTTACTTGTGATAAAAAACGGTCATTAATTTTCTACACATAAAGTTTTATGCCCGGCAAGACTAAAGTATTGTTTTTGCACAGCGGCAGAGTAACATAAAACTGCTGAATTAAAATGACCGTTTTTTTTCAGCAGGTGAGTCGTTATGCGTAAGAAGTTCTATTTTACTGTTTTATTGTTTATCTTGCTGCCGGTATATTGTATGGCCGCACAATATGCCGTAAAAAAGCAGGATGTAAGTTTCGGAAAGTTTACTCAAACTTCGGAAAATGCCGAAATTTATTTATCGCCTGACGGCAGTGTTACAGCGGTAGGCGGGCGCGTTTCCAACGGAGTGGCAGGAATAATACATTATTCTTTGGAAGATACGAAACAGGACGTAATGGTGAAAATGCCGGATACATATTCCATCTATGAGGAAGGCATTGGCTGCAAATTTGAAATATATAACCATACCTATAACCCGCAGCAGTTTAACCTGTATGTCGGCGGTCCGTCCGAACAGGATGTATATATCGGCGCGACCCTGCGCATAACCGGGATGTGCGAACCGGGAACATACTCAACGACCTATTATGTCAATCCAATGGTAAATGGCTACTATAGCGGTTTTAATACGCCGATTCGGGTCTCGTTGATTATCGAGGAAAAAATAGGCATCCGTGAAACACAATCTCTTGATTTCGGCACATTGGTTTCTCCGGCTGCTGACAGTACCGTTACGGTAGATTATAACGGCAGTAGCCGAAGTTCCGGAAACATACATTTACACTCGTCAAAAGCGTCCAACGGCGTTTTTCAGCTTGAGGGGATAGCCGGCCGTAAGGTAAATGTAACGTTTCCGTCATCTGTAGATATCGGCGGCGGTATGGTCGTCAGCAATTTTACGGCGGATACGGGATTATCTTTTCCGCTGGAGGCAGAGCGGCAGAATATGAATGTCGGTGCAACGTTGAATGTGCCTGCCGGTACGCCCGAAGGAGAATACAGCGGTCAATATACCGTTATCGTCAGCTACTAATAAAAACAGGTTCAGCCGCATGGCTGAACCTGTGTGTCGGAACTTGTAATTTCGGTAAATAAACGGTAATTAAACCGTCATAAACTGATTTTTGATAAATTCCGGCAGCGTTTCATCCGCCTTGCCTAAAACCAGACGGTCAAAACAAACGCTGTTGGCCGGTGGTTCCAAATTAAAAGCAAGCGTTTTGGCGCCGTTTTTCCAAGCTTCCCAGACAAAACGAGAAGCGGGAGGAATTTCTCCTGACGTTCCGACCGCAACGAAGAGGTCGGCGCAGCGCAGCAGGTCTTCCGCAACAGAAGTGAACATTATTTCTTCGCCAAAGAAGACAATGTCCGGCCGCAGCGATTTCTCGGCGCGGCAAAAAGGGCAGGGCATATCCGGCGTGATATCATTCCATGTTTCCCAGACATTATGGCAATGTGAGCATCGGATTTCGTTAATTTGTCCGTGAATGTGATACACATTTTCACTGCCCGCCTTTTCGTGCAGGGTATCCATGTTTTGCGTCAGGATATATACTTCTCCTGAATAGCCCTGCTGTAGCCGGCTGATTGCCAAATGGGCGGCATTGGGCTTTGCTTCAGCCATTTCGTGCCTTAACCCGTTATAAAAGTCAAGCACGTCACTGCGTCGTTGCAAAAGGGCTTCCGCCGTTGCCACCTCTTCGGGATTACGGTTGTTCCACAATCCGTTTTTTCCGCGGAAGAGCGATAGCCCGGATTCGGCGGAAATGCCGGCACCGGTCAGAAATACAATTTTACGGTATTGGAATTGCATAAATTTAGACTTTTTTTTACGAGGTTGGCTCCCTGGGCTCATTCCTTCGTGAAACAGTCTTTTGCCGTTTCAAAATAATAAAACATATATTTATCGGAATAAGCATATAATACGTTTTTTGTGCCGTTTGTCAACAAAATATCCAAATCAGGTACTGGCGGCAAAACAGATGTTGACAAACGTTCCGGATTTGGCTACAGTTCGCCTCGGTTCGTTGTTTTATCCAAAGCAAATAAAAGGAAATCAGGATGCTATTTGAAAAAGCGGCAATTTTGGGCATCGGCTTGATTGGTTCTTCGCTTGCCCGTTGCCTTAAGCAAAACAGCGATGTTAAAACGCTGGCTGTTTACGATAAAAATTCTGCCAATCTGCAAAAAGCCCGCGAACTGGATTTGGCCGATATTTATGCCGGTAATCTGTGCGAAGCCGTCAAAGGCGCCGATTTGGTCGTATTCGCCACGCCGGTCTGCGCATTTGGCGCATTGGCACGGGAGAGTGCACCGTTTCTGAAAAAAGGAACAGTCATTACCGACGTCGGTTCGGTTAAACAATACAGCTTGCGCGAAATGGAAAAATATTTAAACCGGCACAACGGTATGGTTGTTGTCGGAGGGCATCCTGTTGCCGGTACAGAAAAGTCCGGACCCGAAAACGGTTTTGCCTCGCTGTTTAAAGGGCGTTGGTGCATTTTGACGCCGGATGAAAATTCTTCATCTGATGCCGTTGCCCGCCTGACGGCAATGTGGGAGCATTGCGGCATGAAGGTAGATACGATGGAACCTGCGCATCATGATAAGGTTATGGCCGCCGTATCGCACCTGCCGCAGCTGATTGCATATTCCATTGTCGGCACCGTTGCCGATTTGGAGGGATATGAACATAAGGAAATTATCAAATATTCCGCCGGCGGCTTCCGCGATTTTACGCGTATTGCCGGTTCTGACCCGACAATGTGGCGCGATGTCTTTTTGACCAACAAGCAGACGGTTTTGGAACTGATACAGCGTTTTGTTGAAGATTTAATAGCCCTTGAACGTAATATTCGCTGGGACGAGGGAGATAAGCTGTTTGATTTGTTTAAGCGTACGCAGAAAATCCGCAAAGACGTCATTGAAGCCAAGCAGGATCAGCCTGAACACGAAAAACGCATTTTGGAAGAACTTGGCGCGGAATTTTGAAACAGCCCGTATTTTGAAGCAGTCCGCATTGTAAAACAATCCTTATTTGGGAGTAGTCCGTATTTTGGAATAGAGCATACTTTGAAACAGTCTGTTTGCGGCGAAAAATATTGACAACCGAAAATAATGGATTACATTATACCAAACTTATCTAAAGAGGAGATGTGTGTATGTATAAAAAAATTATAGGGCTGGCTGTCTTGCCGTTTTTGCTGGCAGGTTGTGCCGATAACATCAATTCCGACCATTATAATACCAATCAGGCCGGAAAAGTTTCAACAGTTTCCCAGTGCACGGTATTAAGTGTGCGGCAGGTGGGCGTAAACAGCGATTCCGGCGCCGGAACGCTTATCGGCGGCATTGCCGGCGGCGTAGCCGGTTCTACCATCGGCGGCGGCAGCACCGCACATACGCTGGGAGCGGTTGGCGGTGCATTGCTTGGCGGTCTTGTTGGTGATGCCGCAGAAAAAGGGCTGAGTTCCCAGACCGGCTTGGAATATATCGTCAAGCTTGACAACGGTCAGGTAATCAGCGTTACGCAGGGAACGGGGCAGGCGCTCGGCGTCGGCCAGCGTTGTCTGGTTTTGTTTGGCAATACGACCCGCATTATTGCCCAGTAAAATATGAAAAAGCGCCTGATAGCAATCGTCTTTGTTCTGATTGCCGCGTTCGGCGTGTTATGTTACGGCAGCAGATACCGTCGGCAGAAAACGCCGGCAGTATCTGTGGTTATGCTTACCTATCAGCGGGCAGAAATGCTGCCGCAGGCGATAAAGAGCATTTTGTCGCAGACTTTTTCTGATTTTGAATTTATCATCATAAACGACGGTTCGTCGGACGATACCGATGAAGTCGTCGGACACTATAATGATTCTCGTATTCGCTATTATCGCAATGACCGCAACCGGGGAATTGCTTTTTCCCGTAACCGGGCGGCATCTCTGGCGCGTGGAAAATATATTATGATTATGGATGACGATGATCGGAGCTTTCCGGAACGGATGTCCGGACAGGTCTCTTACCTTGAACAACATTCTGATATTGCGGCTGTTGCCGGGCAGATAGCAGGGTTGCCGCGCATTCCGCAAAATCATGATGAAATTGCAGCCGGGCTGATACAATACAATAATTTCGGCAATGCCAATGTAATGTACCGCCGCAGTTTTGCCGCAAAACACGGCATTCGGTATGACGAAGAGTTGAAAGCGTCGGAAGACTGGGATTTTTGGCTGAAAATACTGTTTGTCGGCGGGAAGTTTGCCGCGCTTCCTGATGATGTATTGGCAAGAAACGGCGCCAGCACAAAATATTACGGTATCAGCTATGAAGAGGCCAATGCTGCCGTCCGTAAAAAAATCGGCAAGGCCTTTCTGCCGGAAAAACCGGACGCGTTTTATGCCGCCGACAGTTGCGGTAAATTAAAACTTATATCTGAAAAGAATATATTTTCCCCGGCTTTTATGCAAAAGCTTTTTGATATCAACTGTCCTGCCGCGGCATCTCCAGCAGTTCGCTGACAAATTGCGGCAGCGTATCGCCGGCCTTGCCCATAATATGCCTGTCAAAATAGAAGTTGTTTGACGTCGGTTCAAGATTAAATTCAAGCGTATCAGCCCCATAATACTTGGCAGTCTGTACAAATCCGGCTGCCGGATAAACCACGCCGGACGTTCCCACGGACACGAACAGGTCAGATGTGCTTAAAAGCCTTTCCACCTTATCCATATAAAGCAGATTTTCGCCGAAGAAAACGATATTGGGCTTCATCATTCCCATAATATGGCAGTCCTCGCAAACCGTTTCCGAGGTAACGTCGCCCCAGGTTTCCAGAACGTGTCCGCAGTTCATGCAGACAGCCTGGTTAATCTGCCCGTGGATATGGATGACGTTTTTGCTTTTGGCTTTTTCATGTAAGGTGTCGATGTTCTGCGTTATAATATGAACCTCGCCCGGATACTCCTGCTGCAGCCGCGTAATTGCCAGATGTCCGGCGTTGGGCTTCGCATTCCAAAGTTCAGGTTTCATGTTGTTATAAAAATCGTGGACGTAATCTTGATTACGGTAATATGCTTCAATTGTTGCCACATCTTCAACACGGTGGTTGTTCCATAGCCCGTTTTCGCTTCTGAACGTGGCTAGGCCGGATTCGGCGGAAATTCCCGCTCCGGTTAAAAACAAAATTCTCTTGTAAGTCTTTGCCATAAAAATCTCCGTTTCCTCTCATTTGTCGTTATACTTTTTTAATCTGTATTATATGTTTGACCAGCCTTATGTTTCTTAATCCGTATTAAGCATCCTTACTTATATTATACCTTTCTAACCTGTTGTCGCTTAAATCTTTTCTTAAGCAATTTAGATTATATGTAAACCAAGCCTGCGTGACAGGCAACCTTTTTTATAAGACGGAGAACAAAATTATGTGTTGCAACGGAATTCTCGCCCTGTTGGCGCTTATTATCGGCTTTATGGCTATTGTCTATCTTTTGTATCAGGTATATTCTTATATCCGCTGTGGCTGCGGGAGATACGGGCCGTTTGTATCTTCGTACGGAAAAATCAAAGAAGACATTTTGGAAGAAGCCAGAAAAGTATTGAGAAAAGCCGAGCGTCCGCTAAAAGTAACCGACTTGGGCTGCGGCAGCGGAGCTTTGCTCCTGCCGTTGGCAAAAGAATTTCCCGAACATCAGTTTACCGGCTACGAGTGGGATGTCGTTCCCCTGACGATGGGAAAGATTAAAGCTGCCGGGCTGAAAAACATCACTTTTGTCAAAGGGGATTATATGAAACAGTCCTATGCCGATATGGACTTAATCCTCTGCTATGTGTTGAAAGTAACCGGCGAGCCGTTGGGCAAAAAATTGGCACAGGAAATTAAAAAGGACTGCATTGTTATTTCCGAAATGTTTCCTCTTGGGCATTTACATGAAATCAAACAGATAGAATCTTCTATTTATGGCGTTCCGGAAAAAATTTACGTTTATCAAAAGCCTCATTCTCAGAAAGATTCTGTTCAACCCCGGAAATCCGCCCCGCACAACGGCAAGGCCAAATCTCAGTCGGAAAAATCCGCACCGCAAGCTCGTAAAGCCAAATCTCAAGCCGGCAAAGAAACGCCCGGTGCAGGCAAATCCAAAATCTCCAGATTCAAAACCAAAAAGTAAGGAAAAGAAAAATGTCTCGAAAAACTTGTTTTATGATTTTTATTGCCGCCGTTACCATAATTTTGGTGTCCTATGTTATAAAATTTTCTCCGGTAACCGGGGCAGTATCTTCTGTTTTTGCCGCAATGCAGAATCCGTATCTGGCAGCCTCTGCCGTTGTTGTTTCCCTGCTGCTGGCAAAACAGCGTTATTATTGGCTGCTGATACTGGGTTGTGCTGTTCTAGCCGCAGTTCTGATACAGTTTTTTGTCGTTGGAGGAGCCCTCGCTGCAGCGGTATTGCTGTATAAGATTGCGGCATTTGTTGTTTATGCATATTTGATTATGCTGATGCGCTTTATGCTTTAGAAAAAAGCCGCCCGTAAAACGGCGGCATATTTTTTGTCAGGGCGCGTATTATATTTTCTTTTCATAAATTTGTTTACATTTAAAACAAAATGGCTTAAACTCCTTTCTGCTTTAAAAACAAGATTTAACTAATGGGGAATTATTTAAAATGTTAAGAAGAACTAAAATTGTTGATTTGCTGAAGTCGGACACGACTAAACCGCAGGTATTGGCAAAAGGTTGGGTCAGAACCAGACGTGATGCCAAAGATTTTTCGTTTATTGAATTAAACGACGGATCCTGCCTGAAAAATTTACAAATCATTGCTCATAATAATCTCCCCAATTATAATGAAGTAAAAAGTTTGTCTACCGGTTCGTCCGTTGCCGTAACCGGCGCTTTGGTAGAGTCTCAGGGCGGCAGCCAAAAATACGAAGTCGTGGCCGATAAAATCGAAATTTACAGTCTGGCGCCGGAAGATTTTCCGTTGCAAAAGAAAAAGCACTCTGATGAATATCTGCGCACGATTGCCCATCTGCGTCCGCGCACCAATAAATACGGCGCCGCTTTTCGCGTTCGGTCGGCTTTGTCTTATGCAATACACAAATTTTTTCAGGAGCGTGGATTTAAATATGTCCATACGCCGATTATAACCGGTTCCGACTGTGAAGGCGCCGGGGAGATGTTTCAGGTAACAACGTTGGATTTGAAAAATCCACCGCTTTTGCCGGACGGAAAAATTGATTACAGTCAGGATTTCTTCGGCAAGCCTGCGCACTTGACTGTGTCCGGACAATTGAACGGCGAAATGTATGCCTGTGCTCTGGGAGATATTTATACGTTCGGTCCGACGTTCCGTGCCGAAAATTCCAATACCGCGCGCCATGCGGCAGAGTTCTGGATGATTGAGCCGGAAATGGCTTTTGCCGATATTCATGACGATATGGATTTGGCCGAGGATATGGTGCGCTTTTGTGTAACCGACGTTATGGAGCAATGCGCTGATGATATTGAACTGTTTGCCAAATTTGTTGATCCGACGCTGATGGAAACGCTGAACAATATCAAAAACAACAGTTTTGCCCGCATTACCTATACCGAGGCTATCGAAATTATGCAAAAGTCAGGCAAAAAATTTGAATATGCTCCGGAATACGGGATTGATATGCAGACCGAGCATGAGCGTTTTCTGGCGGAAGAACATTTTAAGCGTCCGGTAATTGTCCGCGACTATCCGAAAGAAATCAAGGCTTTCTATATGCGGATGAACGATGATAACAAAACCGTCGCCGCTATGGATGTTTTGGTTCCGAGGATTGGCGAACTGATTGGAGGCTCGCAGCGTGAAGAACGGTATGAGCTGTTGAAAAAGCGGATAGAAGAACTTGGAATGCACGAAGAAGATTACGCCTGGTATCTGGATTCGCGCAAATACGGTTCGGTGCCGCACGCCGGGTTCGGACTGGGATTTGAACGGATGATGATGCTTTTGACCGGTATTGCCAATATCCGTGACGTTATTCCGTTTCCGCGGACGCCTAAATCGCTTAACTTTTAGATGAGCCGTATTCGGATAAAGGCCTGACTGTTGAATGGACCTTATTCCGAAAAATGGCTTAACCTTAGGGAGATAAAGCTATGCAGAAAATCTTTGGCCGGGCTGGGCAGCCGTTGTTGCCGCAAAAGGTTTTATCCGTTGCAATTGTTACGGTTGCCTTTTGTATTTGTGCCGCAGCTTTCCCTGCTGCCGTTGCCGCATCGGCGGAGGAAGGGGACAGGCAGCCGGCAGAAGTCTTTACGCACAAGGTAGAAAAAAAGCTGCTGCCGCTGCCGGATTGTAAAGACGCCGTGCTTCTTGGCGCGGTCAAAGATTTTGTTGCCGGGTTTTATGCCGGAAATGCTGATAAAAATGCAGCATTTCGCCGTCGGCGTCATTTTATAACCCATAATCTGGCAGAATTTTCCCGGGAAAGTATTGCCAATTATAAAACAGAGGCGGCTCGCCCCGTATCGGATATTATTATTGACCTGAAAGTTAATAAAAACATCTTGGAAGAAAATATGCTTCTCTGCAAAAATCAGAGCCCTTATAAGGATCCCGGAAACGTTTATATTCTGGTGTATCCGGAAGAAGACGGCTACAGGGTGCATCTGATAAATCTGGGTGCACAAGGGGAAGATGTTTCCTTCTTTTATAAAAAGGCTTGATTTTGCCGGGCGGATACCCTAAATAAATTCCGTTGCCGCCACAAAAATATATGGCGAACCGCCGCTGGCATGCTGGTTAAAAAGCTCGGTACGGCGGTTGAAAGGCACGGTACGCCGGTTGAAAAGTGAAGTCTGTTAGGAATAAGTATGAGCGAACATAAAGATTTAATCGTTGTAAAACCGAAATCCCAACTGCCTATGGTGGTTGAGGAAAACGGGATTTATGCTTATCTTGAACAGATAAAAAAATTCCCGGTGCTGACCGAAGATGAAGAAAAGAAACTGATAACCGATTTTCAGACCAAAGGCGACTTGCTGGCCGCCCAAAAGCTGATTACCTCGCATTTGCGCCTGGCTGCCAAGATTGCGCTGACCTACCGCCGTTACGGGCTGCCGATGTCTGATGTTATTTCCGAGGCTAATCTGGGGTTGATGCAGGCGGTTAAAAAATTCGATATGGATAAGAAAGTTCGGTTGGCAACGTATGCGATATGGTGGATAAAAGCCGCAGTCAACGATTACATCCTGCGTTCTTGGTCTTTGGTCAAAATCGGCACGGTTGCGGCGCAGAAAAAGCTGTTTTATAACCTGAGTCGGATAAAAGCCCGTTTAGGGTTATACGAAAATAAGGAACTTGAGCCGAAAGTGGTCAAGGCTATTGCACATGAACTGATGGTTGATGAAAAGGACGTTACCGAAATGAACCGCCGTATCGGCGGCGACAGTTCTCTGAACGTCAGTGTCGGCGATGACGAAGACGGTCATGAAAAAATCGATATGATTGTTGACCGCCGGGAAAATATTGAAGCCAAAATATCGGCACGGCAGGAGCAGGCGTATAAAGCCAGAATTTTGGCTCAGTGTATGAAAAAACTGGATGAACGCGAGCAGTACATCATTAAAAACCGGATGCTGACCGAAAACCCGAGCACGTTGGATGATATCGGAACTCATTTCAACATCAGCCGTGAACGGGTGCGGCAGATTGAAAAGAAGGCTTTCGATAAGCTTTCTTCCGAAGTAAAAAAGGCAATGGCGGCATAAGGCTGCATTTCCGTTGTCGGAAGTTTGAGAATGGACAGGCAATTGCATAACACGGCCAAGGCATCAGCCGAAAAAGACAAGAAGGCGGCATCGCTGCGGGAAGAATTGGTCATGGCATTGGCGGCAGCAAAAATTCCGTCGCCGCGTTTGGAAGCCGGCATAATTTTGCGGTATGCCGTACCCGGATATCCTGAAATGACGGCAACAGAGGCCGCTCAGGCTCGTCAAATGCTTGCGCGGCGTCTCCGTCATGAACCGCTGGATAAGATAACCGGAGAGCGCGAGTTCTATAAATCGGTGTTTATGGTAAATAATGCAGTACTGACTCCCCGCCCGGATACGGAAATTTTGGTAGAAGAAGTGTTGAAAAGAATTAATCCCGAAAAAAAGTGTCGGATTCTGGATTTGGGAACCGGATCAGGATGTATCCTGCTGTCGTTGCTTAAGGAATGTCCTTTGGCAGAAGGAACCGGAGTGGATGTTTCTCCGGAAGCGCTTGCCGTTGCGCGGGAAAATGCCGCAAGGCTCGGCGTTTCCGGCAGATGCTCTTTTGTAAATCAGAGCTGGTCGGAGTGGAAACCCGAAAATGAAAAATGGGACATGATAGTCTCCAATCCGCCGTATATCCCGCGTGGCGATATAGCCGGGCTGGATGCGGAAGTAAAAGATTATGACCCGCATTTAGCGCTGGACGGCGGCGAAGACGGTTACGGCTGCTATCGGGAAATTGCCGGCCTGGTGCCTTTAATTTTGCAAAAGGGCGGTTATATTCTGTTGGAAAGCGGAATGGGGCAGGCTGAGGATATTATGCGCATTTTTTCGGCTCAGGGGCTGGAAACAGTTGCCGTCATCCCGGATTTGGCCGGCATAAACAGATGTGTGATACTAAAAAAATAAGTTGCAAAAATAATTTTTAGCCTCTAATATCCGTTCTGTATTTGACGCGCGGTTTCATGTTGGGCGCGTTAGCCATTTCCTTTTTGAATGTAATGAATTGACAGGGTTTAAGACTCTGTCGTGATTGTGGGAATATATGAAAAAGCAAAATAACAGATTTCGCAATAATGGTAACAATAACAACGGTTACACATTGAACTATAAATTTGACAGCGTAAGCATAGCCGGAAAGATAAGCGGTACCGCGCTGGACTTGATTCGCCGCTATAACGACCTTGCCAAAGAAGCTCAGAGCTGCGGCAATTATGTCGATATGGAAATTTATCGCCAGTATGCCGAACACTATCGCAAAATTGTAACGGATATCAACGAGCGGCGCCAGGCACGTCAGGACGGGCAGAACCGTCAGGACGAGAAAAACCTTTCTGAAAATTCCGAAGCACAGGGTGTTTCAGATGTGGAAGAAGGCAATAATGAAACGTCGGCCGCGCCGGTCGAACCTGTGCCCGAAGCCAACGGATATGTTGAAACCCTTCCCGCTCAGGAAAGTCCTGCCGCCAAAAGTTTTCAGGTGGTTGAAATCTCAGCTGAAAAAGCGGAAATTCCGGCGGAGGCGAAACCCAAACGTGTTGTCCGGCGCAAGGTCTCTGCCCCGCGCAAAACTTCAGAAAAGGCTGCGGCGGAAGGCTAGCCTGTTTTATTAAAATATGCAGATAAGGAGAAAATATATGCCAGCAGAGCTTGCTTTTTTAATTGTCGCAGTTGCGGTAATTGCCATTACATATAAAACCTATGTCGGGTACGGGGATTACCGATGGTATACCAAGCTGGGCTTTTTTCTGTTTTTGCTGATTGGCTGGAGTGCTCCTTTTCTGGGATTTATACTGCGCCGTGCGGATTTGCCCGAAAGTTTCGTTTATTTGACCAAAGGGCTGTATTTCCTGTTTGGCTTTGTCTTTTTTCTTTTTATTATCAGTTTTATCCGCGATACGTTGTGGATGGTTATTGATTTGATACGCCGGGCTCCGGTTGAGGAAATGAAAAATCCGCCCTTGTTGCAAAAGGTAAATATTATTACATTCGTTTTTTGTCTGCTGTTTTGCTTTTACGGCGTATACGAAGCTGAAAAAAATCCGGCAATTAAAACATATGACATAACATCTCCCAAAGTCCGGCAGAAAACAAAAGTCGTTATGCTGTCAGATTTGCATATTGATGTTGACGTGTCGCCTGAAACAGTAGAGCGGCTGGTTAATCGCGTCAATACCTTAAATCCCGATGCCGTAGTCATTGTCGGAGATATCGTTGACAATACGCCTGTTAAACTTTATAAGCAGATGCAGGAATTGAAAAAGCTGAAAGTCAAAGACCATGTTTATCTCGTTTTGGGCAATCACGAATTTTATTCGGGTGCAATGGGCTGGGGGCTTGCATTTGCTCAGATGGGATTTGAATTTTTAAACAATTATGGCGAAAAACTTGGCGATACCGGGATTTATATTGCCGGCATTCCGGATATTAATGCGGCAGAATGGTTTAAAAAGCCGGTAAAAGCAAAAAATGCCCTGTATAAGACGGAAAAGGAAGACTACGTTATCATGTTGTCCCATACGCCCAAACTCGCGGAAGGGGTAACGGCAGAAAATGTTGATTTGCAGCTTTCAGGGCATACGCACGGCGGGCAGATTTATCCGTTTCACTATTTTACGGAAATTGCCAATGACGGGGTGCTGGCCGGATTTTACAATAAAAACGGCGTTCAGATGTACGTTTCCCGCGGAACCAGATACTGGGGGCCGCCGATGCGGATTTTCGCCCCTTCGGAAATTACCGTGTTTAACTTTTCTCCGGCAGGGAAAAATGACAAACCTGCTGCATAAGGCATATGAAATCGCCGAAAAGGAAGACGTATCTACGCTGCCTGACAGGGCTGTAGTATATAGTGTCAGCTATATGCCGGATTCGGAAAATAAAAAAAGAGCCGAAGACTTTGTAAAGTCAACGCCCGATGCCCGTATGTTGGACGATACGCCGTGCGGCAGGGCGCTTATCGCCCTTGGTCTGGACGGCAGAGTTGATGAGGTAGGAGAGGAGATAACCAAAATCTGGAAACTTGCCTCTTCGCGTTATATAGGTGCTGCATCAGGAAACATAAACGCTTTTGTAGATGGTGCCGATGAACGCAGCACGTTTTGCTCGACTGAATTGCATGAAATAATAAACAATCCTAAAATAACGAGCATCAACGGAATTGCCAAAACAGTTTTTGCCCAGAATTTTCAACCCGCACATTATAAATAAGCGGTATAAACTAATCTGTGCTATTGTATCGGAAAGCCCGTTATACACCTTTCAATAAAAATACCCCGTCGGCTCACAAGCTGTTACGGGGTATCCGTTTTTCAGGCAAAGTCCAAACTAAACTCGAAACTAGAAAACCTGTTCACGCGTCGTGCGCAGTTCAACCTGAGGGAAATCTTCTTTGGCTTTGTTCAGGTGCCATGCGTTTCGTGCCAGAAAGACCGTTTCTCCGTCATGATCATGTGCAATATTAGCCTGGTTGGTATCAATAAATTTCGCTAAAACGTTCTTGTCTGTGCAGGCAATCCAGCGCGCCGTATAATACTGGGTCGGTTCGAACGCAACCGGTATGTTGAATTCGGTACGAATACGGTCGGCCATAACTTCAAACTGCAACACGCCGACAACCCCGACAATCCATTCCGAACCGATAACCGGCTTAAACACGCTGGCGCCGCCTTCTTCGGCAATCTGCTGCAGCGCGTTGCCTAAATGCTTTGATTTCAGCGGGTCAAGTGCACGCACTGATTTTAGCAGCTCCGGTGCAAAACTAGGAATGCCGGTAAAATGCAGTTTTTCCCCTTCGGTAAGCGTGTCGCCGATACGCAGCTGTCCGTGGTTGGGAATGCCGATAATGTCCCCGGCGTAAGCGTCTTCGGCAAGTTCCCGTTCTTGAGCCAGAAACATCACCGGCGTCGGCACTTTTACAGGTTTGCCCGTGCGTATCTGCGTCAGGCTCATGCCGCGTTTGAAGTGCCCGGAGCATAAACGCATAAATGCGATTCTGTCCCGATGTTTCGGATCCATATTGGCCTGGATTTTGAAAATAAATCCCGTTACCTTTTTCTCATCGGCACTGACCTTGCGTTCTGCCGCAGGCTGCGGCCGGGGCGAGGGAGCTAAATTATGCAAGCCTTCCAAAACTTCCTTAACCCCGAAATTATTAATGGCACTGCCGAAGAAAACCGGGGTCAGCGCACCGGCAAGATACAGTTCCAAATCAAATTGCGGACAGAGTTCTTTAACCATCATGACATCTTCACGCAGTTTGGCAACCGCATGTGCCGGCAGAAGCTCGTCAAGTTTCGAATCGTCCAGGCCTTTGCAGGTTTCAATCACGCTGTTGACCTGTCCCTTGTTGCCGGTTTTGTTCATCAAAATAAGCTGATCGTTCAAAAGGTCGTAGCAGCCGAGAAAGTCTTTGCCGCTGCCGATGGGCCAGCTTGCCGGGCAAACGTCGAGCGCCAGCGTTTTTTCAATGTCGTCCAGCAGCAGGAACGGGTCTTGCCCCTCGCGGTCCATTTTATTGATGAACGTAATAATCGGAATGTTCCTGAGACGACAGACTTCAAACAGTTTTTTCGTTTGCGTTTCAATGCCTTTTGCCGAGTCTATGACCATAACCGCCGAGTCCACGGCTGTCAAAACCCGGTAAGTGTCTTCGGAGAAGTCTTCGTGCCCCGGTGTATCCAGCAGGTTAAAAGTGATGTTGTGATATTCAAAAGTCATTACTGACGACGCGACCGAAATGCCGCGTTCCTGTTCCACTTTCATCCAGTCGGAATGGGCTCTCCGGTTTTCGCCGCGCGCTTTAACCGCCCCAGCCTGCTGAATGGCGCCGCCGAACAACAGCAGCTTTTCGGTCAGGGTGGTTTTACCGGCGTCCGGGTGTGAAATAATCGCAAACGTTTTTCTTTTGTTGACAGTATTTTCTGGCATTGTTTTTCTCTGTAAAATTACTCTTGCCCGTTACATACGTAAACGGGGATAAATATGTAAAATGACTCTTCCTTGCCGCAAACATAAGCGGAGAGCAAAATTCAAGCGCATACTAACAAATAAATTGCAATATGCAAGCCAAAAATACGTTCAGTGCCGTCTGAAATGTGAAAAAGCCGGAAACCCGTAAAAAAATGCTTGACTCTTACAATTTATTCCCTAATATCCACGTAAGTTTTGATAACAAAATAACACTCCACGGAGTGCCGTCAGTCAGCGAGGGTTCGCACACTGGCGCAATTTTTTTTATCATAATGGGTAATGAATATTAGGAAATTTAATGTTTGACGCATTGACAACCAAATTGAGCGGAATTTTCTCCAGGCTCGGTTCCCGCGGTATCCTGAAAGAGAAGGATATTGAAGACGGGCTGCGCGAGATTCGCCTTGCCCTGCTGGAGGCAGATGTGTCGCTTCCGGTTGTCAGGGAATTTATGGCTCGCGTCAAAGAAAAGGCCTTGGGCGAAACAGTTATCAAAGCTGTCCGCCCGGATCAGCAGCTTGTGAAAATCGTTTATGACGAGCTGGTGGCGCTATTAGGTGCTGAAAACAATGAGCTTAATTTCAAAGCGGTGCCGCCTGCCGTTGTCCTGATGGTTGGTTTGCAGGGTTCCGGTAAGACTACGACCTCAGCCAAAATAGCCTTAAAGCTCAAAAAAAATAAACGCGTTTTGCTTGCCTCGCTGGATGTTTATCGTCCGGCAGCGCAGGAACAGCTGGCACAGCTCGGTGCTCAGATTGGCGTAGACGTTTTGCCGGTAGTTGCCGGAGAAAAACCTTTGGAAATTACCCGCCGCGCTATGTCTGTCGGAAAGAAAGGACTGTATGATGTCCTGATTTTGGATACTGCCGGCCGCTTGCAGATTGATGAAACTCTGATGAATGAGGTTGCAGCGGTTAAAAAGCTGGCACAGCCGACCGAAACGCTTCTGGTGGCTGATGCTCTTATCGGTCAGGAAGCCTGCAACGTCGCCAGAGAGTTTAATGAAAAAGTCGGCGTTACCGGTTTGGTGCTGACACGTATTGACGGTTCGTCGCGCGCAGGTGCTGCGTTGTCCATGAAAATGGTGTCGGGCGCGCCGCTGAAGTTCCTCGGAACCGGTGAAAAACTGGAGGATATCGAAGAGTTTCACGCTGACCGTCTGGCCGGGCGCATCTTGGACAAAGGCGATGTTGTCAGCCTGGTAGAAAAGGCAGTGGAAAATATTGACCGCGAAGAAACCGAAGCGATGGCTAAAAAGATGCTGAAAGGCAAGTTTGATTTGGACGATATGCTGAATCAAATCCGTCAGATGCAGAAGCTCGGTTCCATGTCAAGCATTATGGGGATGCTGCCCGGTTTGGGGAAATATAAGGAACAGATAGAAGCGGTTAATGCCGATTCGCTGGTCAAAAAGCAGGAGGCGATAATCCTTTCCATGACCAAGGGAGAACGTCGCAATCCTGATATTATCAAGGCATCGCGCAAGAAGAGAATTGCCGCCGGTGCCGGTGTGGAAGTTCATGAAGTTAACAAGTTGCTTAAATCCTATGAGCAAATGTCAACTATGATGAAGAGAATGGGAAAAATGGGCGGCCTCGGCTCGCTCGCTTCCCGTTTTGGCAAAAACAGTCCGTTTGGGGGCGGTTCCTTCGGGAACAATCCTTTTGGCGGATTTAACAACAAATTTCCGTTTTAAGCGGAAGGAACGAAACAAATAATAACTGGAAAGGAAAAAAATGACAGTTCGTATTAGACTTTCTCGCGGTGGATCGAAAAAGCACCCTTACTATCGCGTTGTAGCTGCCGATCAGAGAGCTCCTCGTGACGGTAGATTTATTGAAAAGCTGGGTTCTTATAATCCGCTGCTGCCGCAGGATCATCAGGAAAGACTGGTTCTGGATGTTGAAAAGGTAAAATCTTGGATTGCCAAAGGGGCACAGCCGACCGAAAGACTGCAAAAGCTGTTTGCTAACCTGGGCATCTGCGAGGCTCCGAAAATTCACAGCCAGCCCAAGAAGTCCGCTCCGAAGGCGAAAGCTCTGGAGAGAATTAAGGAAAAAGAAGAAAAGGCAAAAGCTGCTGCTGAAGCGGCCGCCGCTGCTGCTGCCGAGGCCGCTGCCGCAGCCGAAGCTCCGGCTGAAACGTCTGCCGAAGCCTAAGCTTTTTCTCTTTATAAATTAAGTTTATGTTGCGATTGGTAATTTAATGAGCGAAAAAAGAGTTTGTTTAGGCAAAATTGTCGGTGTTCACGGCATCAGGGGTGAGGTCAAGGTCAAAAGCTATACGGCTGTTGACAAAGATATTGCCGCTTATGGCGAACTGGAAGACAAAGCTGCCGGAAAGCGTTTTTCGCTGAAAGTTACCGGACATTCAAAAGATTTGCTCCGAATAAAAATCAAGGGGATTGATGACCGCACCACGGCGGAAAACCTTGTCGGAACCGAGTTTTATGCCCCCCGCGGCGTCCTCCCGGAACTAAAAACGGAAGAGGTTTATTACGAAGCGGATTTGGTCGGTATGAAAGTGCTCGATGCTAAAAAGGCCGAAGTTGCCGAAGTTGTCGGTTTTTATAATTTCGGCGCCGGAGATATTTTGGAAATCCGGCTCAAGAGCGGGCGTTCCGAAATGTTGCCCTTTAACAAGGGCTATGTGCCGGAGATAAATCTTGACGAAGGCTATATTATTGTGGCGTCAACCGGAATGGTATTCTTGGAAGACGGAGAGGATTCCGAAGAATGCTGAATGTAACGGTTCTGACTGTTTTTCCCGAATTGTTTCCGGGTTTTCTCGGGTACTCTTTGACCGGAAAAGCATTGGAAGAGCAAAAGTGGCAGCTGCAGGCCGTCAACATCCGCGACTATGCGTTTGACCGTCATAAGTCTGTGGACGACACGCCGTGCGGCGGCGGCGCAGGAATGATTATGCGTCCCGATGTTTTGGGGCGGGCAATAGAAGCCAATCATACCCGGGGACGGATTATCTATATGAGTCCCAAAGGGCGCCCGCTGACGCAGAAGCTGGTACACGAGCTCTCCCGCGAAGAAGAACTGACGATTGTCTGCGGGCGTTTTGAGGGCATTGACGAACGCGTCATTGAAGCCTACAACGTCGAGGAGATAAGCATTGGCGATTACATTCTGACCGGAGGCGAACAGGCCGCCCAGATAATGCTGGATGCAGTCGTCAGGCTGTTGCCGGGCGTTCTGGGAAATGAGGCATCTTTGGAAGATGAAAGTTTTGAAAACTTTCTTTTGGAATACCCCCAATATACCCGTCCGACGGAATGGGAGGGGCGCAGTGTTCCTGAAGTCCTGCTGTCCGGACATCACCGGAAGATAGCCGACTGGCGCCGCGAACAGGCCGAAATCGCAACCAAGGCCAAACGCCCTGACTTATTTAAGAAATATCTTGATTCTAAAAATAGTTAGGTGTATAAAGTTAAAAAATTTTATAAAAAGGTAAAACTGATGAACATTTTAGAAAATATTGAACAAGAGCAAGTAGCCAAATTGACTGAAGGCAAGAACATTCCTGACTTCAAAGCCGGCGACACCCTTAAGGTTCACACCAAGGTAAAGGAAGGCGACCGCGAGCGTATTCAGATTTATGAAGGCGTCTGCATTGCCCGTAAGAATGATGGTCTGAACTCTTCTTTCACTGTTCGCAAAATTTCTTTCGGCGAAGGCGTAGAACGTGTATTCCCGCTGTATTCTCCGAATGTTGCGAAGATTGAGGTAACTCGTATCGGTAAGGTAAGAAGAGCCAAGTTGTACTTCTTGCGTGCCCTGCGCGGCCGTTCTGCCCGTATTGCCGACGACTTGTCTGCACAGGCTAAAGCAAAGAACGCCGAATAAGGCTTTGCTCATAGGTAAAATAAAAAACCCGCTGTTTTCAGGCGGGTTTTTTGTACTCAAAAAGCCCCATACGTTTTACGCGGGGCTTTTTAAGGGTAAATGCAAAAGCGTTCAGGCAGTCGGAACGCTTGAGCAAAATCAAACGACGAATTTCTCGATTAAAAGTCTGGTGGCATTTCTTGAAATCGGAGCTTTCTCTACGGCATAAAGTAAAAGTTCCCGGTTTCCGAGTCTGACCAGTTCACATTGCGCCTCTTCCGACAAATTATAAGTTGAAATGTACAGCTTTATTAAAGCTTCATCTCCGCGGGCAATAAGCGCAACTTGTGCCGGAATGCACAGCCAGGTATGCTCCAGAAACGATTTTAATTCGTTGACATCGGCTGTTTTCGCCAAATTGGTTTCAAATGTTTCGTCTGACATAATAAATAGTTTTTAAGTGGAACAATAATGCCTTAATAATTTAATGAAAACCTTAAAACAATATCTGAAATTTAATAGCTGATATTCAAAATTTAATGATTGATGTCCAGTGTGTCAATAATTTTTTTCGCGTCTTCGGGGGCATAATCCCAATAGGCCGACGCAATAATTCTTGTTTGTGTTTCTTCATCAAATCGGAATTTGATAATTCTCGCCGGACAACCTCCCACAACGGCAAAATCGGGAACATCTTTGTTGACAAAAGAATTAGCGCCGACCACAGCACCGTTGCCGACGGTAACGCCGCGCCGGATAACTGCATTTACGCCTATCCAAACATCGTTTTTAATAATACAGTCCTTTTGGGTTAAGTCGTGATACCCCCCCCGGTATGAAAGGAGCGTCGAGGTTGAAACCTCATCAAGATTATGTTCGCCTTGTCCGATTCTGACGTGTGAAGCAATACTGCAATACCTGCCTATTTTTGCTCTGGTAATATCAACGTCCCTGCCGACAGACGTATAATCGCCGATTTCACAATGCGAATCAATAACGGAAGATTTGTCAACACAGGTATGTTTTCCACGTATATAAGCGTTGGCTTTTTTGTTTCTTAGAATATCAATAGCCTTTTGTATTAGTCTGATTTTCATTTTGCCTCCATTGCCAATTTATTTTCCTAAAACCGTCCTGATGGCAGTTGTTGACCTGACCGGCAATAAATCTTTGGGGATACGATTGCTGACAATATAACGTATTCCTAAATCTTCTACGGCTTTACGTTTCTCTGGGCTGTCGCCGTCGCTGTTGACAAAGAAAATATCCGGCTTAATTTCTGCCAGCTCTTGCAAAAAGTCGAGCTTGCCGCTTCCTTTGGCGATAAAAGCCTGATGAACATACCGGATAGCCCCGACCATATACAGGCGTTCCTTTTCGTTATAAAGTGTTTTGCGTTTCTTTAGTTCTTCCACCGTCTTGTCTGAACCGATGGAAACATATAAGTCGCCGTACTGGCTTGCCTCTTCGAAAAAACGGATATGCCCGCTGTGCAGAACATCAAAACAACCGGAAACAAAAACTTTAACCATGATTACTTTTCCTTACTTTGGTTTTTATGCAAAAATATGTATTGCTCCATTCAACATTTTCCCGGTCTTTTTCTTTATTAAAGCCAGTCATAACTTTATCCAGTCGTTAGGAACGATATCACCGGAATATTCGGCAGCGTCCGGCCTGAACCATTGCTTAGGCGCAACGACAATCTTGTCCGGATTTGTATTCAGCCAGGCTCCCCACCACGAAAATGTGCTGTTGGCGATAATGTTATGGCGGCAGTTCCGCATCAGTTCCAAGTCAAAATAGCCGTGTTTTTCATCATTAATTTCAACGATAGTCTGCGGATAGGCTGTTTGTATATTAGTCCGAACCCAGTCTGTATCACTGGAAAAAATAAAGAAATGCGGTTTATCAACGCGTTTCCCGATATAATCCATCGCATTCAGAAAATAATCCTTATCCAAATAAGTAAAAGGGCTGCGCGGATTAAGATAGTCGCCGCGACGGATATGAACGGCAACGGCATCGGCAGCCCGGATTTTGGCAAGCATATCAAGATTCGCTGCATCAAGAGGTTTTGTCAGCGTAAAATCATGCAACAGCCTTTCTCGCAGCGGTTTAAAATATTTTTCGGTCTGGAAAACTCCGTCATAATAAACGTCGCCATCTTTGCTTAGAAGTTCCGGCTCGTAACGGTTAATCTGTCTTTCGCAGACGCGGTTGGTTTTCAGGTAAATAAATTTTCCCAGATTAAATTTTTTGCGGATGGAACGGGGAAGAATGTTTTTAAATCTGATTTCGTTTTTACATTTTTTTATTTGTTCATTTGAGGCAAAATCTCCGCTGATGTTATACAATCCCAAATCAAAACTGCGGTAATGGTTGGTCAAAAAGCTGGTATTGTCCCACAAAACATCGCCGGCAGCCAGTCCGAAGGCATATTGAAACATCTGATTGCCGAGCCCTCCGCCCAGCCTGACGATACGCAGCGGTTTATCCGGGGAAACATGGGCGGAATATTTGCTTTCTTGAGGTGAAACAGCCATAAAAATCTCCTTTGGCAGATAAATCTGACCTTTTGTTTATAAAAAACCAACCTTTTAAATATATACCTGAGTAGACATTCAATAGCAAGAATAAGTTATTCTAATCCATTATAATTAAATAATTAATTGAAAAGACGAAAATCTTGTTGTGAATAAAAAACTGCTTATTTAAAAGGTTGGTTTAAATTCAACAGGTTTCTAACGTGGAAAAAACGCACACAGACAAAGGAAACTGTGGCCTTCAAGGGCGGAAAGATATAAGAAAAAGCGATGCTCTGATATGCAATCTTCAGGCATAACAAAAGCGCCTGTTTGTTCAACAGGCGCCAAATATGGTCGGCCACTACTTCTAAACCCACGACACCTGATACCGCAGTGTCCAACTTTCTATTTCTGACACTAATTATAGCCAAATAAATCAGAAAATACAAGGGGTTTGTATGAAAATTTGAAAATATTTTTTTGGTCGTGGGCTTGTTCTCTCATCCCAAGTGAACACCCACAGAAAAGTTGCAAACCTATATGTTAAATCATTGAGCGCCTATGATCGTGAGGTCAGTAAGAACGGCTCCCTGTCAGCCAGGATTTATGAGGTTTGTGCCGAGAGGGACGGCTTGAAAGGGCAAGTCAGGGACTATGAGCGGGTCAGACGGGCCATTGGCCCGGAACAGGCGGACAGGATACTGGAGGCAGCTTACCAGCAGGAACAGGTCGAAAAGGAGCAGAAATGGGGTGCAAGGTCAAAAATAAGGGTAGGCGCACGATAATCACAAAAAATGGAGGTAATTTCATGGAAAAGTACATCTTTGACGAGGGCAACGGTCTGTGGTATGAGTTGCAGAGGGACTAACAATATTCGGGCGTGTGCGGCGGAAATCGTGGACACAGAAATTATTTGCGCATGAGGCCCCAAATCGGAGGGTGTCCCGGTGAATGCCCTCCTGATTTATTTGGGACAGCGGGTAAAAACTTCTTGCATTTTAGAGTGTGCTATGCTATACTGCTGGGGATTTTTATGCCCTTCGGGGCAGTAAAGGGAGGACAATCACATGAAAATAATCAATATTGGAATTCTTGCCCATGTA